>Ga0105055_10008450_pt1 | contig 13390 bp, 2 predicted proteins | sample BON03_FD_78090 | JGI IMG/M metagenome (GOLD analysis project Ga0105055, IMG submission 78090) | Freshwater microbial communities from Lake Bonney liftoff mats and glacier meltwater in Antarctica - BON-03 | ecosystem: Environmental > Aquatic > Freshwater > Ice > Glacier meltwater | place: Lake...
ATTTTTGCGACTAAACTCCTCATAAAATCGTATCTGTGAACTCAAAACTAATGCAGCCGCTAGATCGCTTAAACTTGTGAACTTTAAACTCTCGCCAAGATCAATGTATTAGAGAACTCAACAGAAACGCTAGTTCTGGGATAATTGAATGCTACCATATTTTATCTGGTAGCGATTTTGAATGCGACACCACCACTGTAACTAGACATTAAAATTGGCTACTTACTGCCCTTCTATAGTACTTTAAAGCAAATGATTGGGTATATTATTACTCTTAAATCAAAACCAGGGCATCCAATTGCATCCCATCTTGGAAATATTCTCAGGGTCTCGTGCCTGTTGAAGTAGCAAAGTCACTGCAGTATCAATAGGACTAGGTTCAAACAGAGATTCCTGGTGTGGAAGATGTGTTTGATTCTTCATTTCGTCTTCAGTGGCTTCAGAAAGTTCCGAATTTCCTGCTTGTGGCACTAGCGACTTCAACCGACTCATAACCAAATCCAAGTTAGAGGAAACGTTGTCGACAACTAACGGGTCAAGTTCAATAGGTTTGTTAGTTTCCAGATCCATCAACAGGTAGAGTTCAAGGTAAGATTGCAACACTCGCACGTTTAATGGGCTAGTGAAACAGTTGGTAGCTGCCAGAATAGAGTTTGAAACGGCACCATCGATTCCAATTGGTGACAAGAAATGCTGCAAATTCCTAGTCAGTCTGAAAGGCACAACAAAATCCTTTTCCAAAAGTCCAGTCGCATTATATTGGGGTCTAAAGTCGATGTCGTATATCAATCCATGCGAGTCAATCCTTGTCTTCGATGGATCCCGTTTGCTACACGACAACAAGTGAGTGATCAATGAAGAAAGAGCAAACTGCTTACACGCAGTAGCTCGAATGGCTTGATAATCGCACGAAGACGAAGCAATATTCATAAAATGCTTTGACAGAATATCAACAGGCACTATATTTTCGTTTGCTGCATGAGCGCATAATATTGCCTTTGCCGAGAAAATTCCTTTACTAGACATTGCAGTTTCAAATACCTGCCCGTAGCTATGTAAACTCTCTCCATCATATTGAAAAGTAAGCATGTGGTGCACTGGTATTACTACCGGAATTGCAAAACGCAGATGTTGCTTCTTCCTGGTATAGTGCGTATGCTCAAGCATGTTATTGAGAAACACTCGAAATTGGACCGACAATTGATCTGAATTAGTATTGAATACATTTGGCGATCGTAAAGAGTAAAATGTCGTTTGGCCATTTTCAGCTTCAAATCCAACAAGTGGTTGCGAATATCCATCTTCTCGTGTGATTGAAACGGTATCCGATAATCCGCGTAATTGTGGGTGATTAGAAAGACAAGGTTGAGAGAATCCATCTCGTAGAATATGCATTCCAGGAATTTGTAAATCTTGAGGTCGAATACTAGCTAGTTCCCTGGACCATTTGAACAAAGGCACTACAGAGGGACAAAGTAGTGATAACGCATTCATTATCTTTTCTTTCCATTGAACAATCTTAAGCATCAACCCTGTGAGAAATTCTGGCAACAACAGACCTCTCGATTCTTGGTTTTTTGGATGAAAATCAGTTTCAAAATCAGTTTGCAATCCCCCAAGAATGCTGGCATGCAGTGGAGATTTGCTCAATGAATTCGCGGAAAATAATTTTGAACATAGAGTTTCAAGAAGCGCCCATATTTCAGATATTTGGTTTCCTGTCTCACATACAGCAATGCATTTTTCAAGCAAACGATGAATCGTCAATAAAAGCTCTTCCAGCGGATGTTGCCTCTTGAAACTTGATAACATTTCTTCGAGAATAAGTTCCAGTTCCTGGACCATTTTTGAATGCATTGTGTGAAATCTCTGCATCGTTTCCTTCACAGGATGAGACACCTCTAAAGGTACTCCCGAAGACTTTGCCTGTTTTTCCTTTTCAAAATATTCAGCCCGAAGGGTGTAATATAAAGCATTGGGATACTCTTGAGCCACAAGTATTAAAAGAGTACTTGCAATCTTGCTGCTAGTTTCTCTTTGGGATAAAAATGAAACCAATTGAGGGATCCAAGGAATCCATATCCAACATGGAAGAAGTACAATATGTCTTGCTATGATAGCACTAACTTTGGCTACGTTGTTATCATCTCGCTCCTGGTGAAGTTTCCATAACACTTTGGGAATATACGTGCGTGCTATCTCATTGCCATGCATAATAGCTTGCAATATACTTCCAGTACAAACAACGTGCATATCTGGATCGTTCAATCTGTCAGCATACAATGCCCAATCGAGCCATGCTTTACTATTTTTCTGATCGTGTTTCACAGAACATGCATATACATTGTGAACGATTTCCGGTTCATTTCCAAGAAATGCTTGGTAATGTGCACGAATTCGCATATGTTCCGACTTGACCTCTTCTGAGTATTTTAAAATGTCAATAGATACGATCTCCTTCAATCCTATCAAGGCTGCTTCGCGCAACTCGTTGGAAGATTGTGAGTGCAGGGGGACCATACTAAGCCATTTCTCTCTCAAAAGCTTGAATTCATCATCGACCAAACTGTCCCCCTTCAGCTTCGTGTCTAGAATGTTCAAACTCTCGGCATAGAGATTATGCTTTCTATAAACTCTAGCTCGTTCGCCCAAGGTCCATTTTGAATCAAAAAACGCAGAATAATTTTCCGATTTGACATCTTTTACTGCATTCTTCTCCAAGGATGCCGATGCTAGTGCAAACACGTGCAATCGAGATATTAAAATATCGTCCCAATCGGAAAGTTTCTCGGGAATCAATGGGTTTCGGCTCTTCCATCTTGATAGTAAGCGAGAAGCTTGAGTTTTGCTGCTAGTGTTTTGAACAGGTTTCACGGCAGAAAACTGTCCTATATTGGCAAGATACTGACTTGCTTCTTCTAACTCAGCTAGTCGTTGGCAACTGAACAAGAGCGATCGATGATCCTCTCCATAAACACAATTTCCAGCTGATGACCACTCCAATAGAATTATATTCGCCGCTTGTCGCCACAAAAAATCAAGATCTTGCTGAGGTCTAGATTCTTCAAGACCCAAATTCACATGAAGCAATGAGGTTCGAATAGGTACTGCACAAGCAAAAATATGAAGAGGCAAATACGGGCGGTCGTGTGTATTCTGTGTCTGCAATTCAGCAAATTGCTGCTGATCTAACAATAAATGCTGCTTTATCGATGAATTCCCTCTGCGATAGATACTTTCGATCAAAGATGCGGTGTCATTATTCTCATTTGCAACTTTACTAAGCTGGTCCCAATTCCCAAGTTCATGACTGCAAATTTTCCAACGCTCCAACCACTCTTTCATTTCGGTAGTACTTGTTGAATAAGCTTTTGTCCACACAACATCTGAAGGAGTGACGATATCGTCCTCATCATCATATTCCCCAATTCTGAGGTTTTCCATCGTTGGGAATTCGAACAGTTCATTGGGTCTCCTTGCTACCACATAAGTCCCTTTAGCAGCCTCTACTCGTTTAATGGCACAAGCGTACACAGTGTGTGCCTTCTTCCACATATCGCAAGCCTCGTATCCAAGTCCACCAACGGTGACTGTATTAGAAGACCATTCACGAAGTAATCCATGAGCGAATTCAGGGTTCGTTTTCGAGAATAAATACACAAGGGACTCCACCCATCGTTGCAAATTCCTTCTGTCGCTCTCCGATTTTAATACTGCAGTTGCAGCCATAGCATCGGCAGCAATCTTTTGCTTTTTTCTCGATCCCTTAACATTAATAATAGAGTTAAACTGTTGAGTTCCATTGTATTTAGCATTCTCCATCAGCAACTCGCCAAGGCCGATCACCTCCCATACCGCGCCATGCATTTCACCTGCATAACTTAAAATTTCGGGTGCAATAATAGGAATAGGCTTCAATGTTATGAGCGACTGAAGAATGCAACATAAAGTCGTAGGCGAATTGACGGATGTCATACGTTCCCATGCGCGTACACGACGAAAGGCAAACAAAATACATGCTTCCTGGAATGGATCCGATGCAATAGAATCTTTCATCAGGGCAGCTTTTCTATCGACGATCAATGAAGAAATATCGTCCAATTTTTGAGACACTGTAACCGTTGCTTTTTGAAGGTTGGTAAAATAAGTGACGTTTTTGGCAAGATGGTAGGGTCGTGAAAATAAAACCTGGAGCCCTTCAGTCATGATCATCTTTTCATGCTCCTCTAAACTTCTCCAGGCACTAGGAAATATTTGCAACCAGGTTTTCAATCCTATGTCTCCACTTAGATCACCGATACAAAGCTCCTCGATTGGGTTCAAAATAGCATCAGATGTCTTCAGCTTGCCAAGTTCCTCAAGAGAAAAGACAACTTTTGGGGGAAGCCTGACACCCTCAGTTGAATCCAGCTCAAATCGGTTTCCTATTCCAGACACTGAAACAGAAGAAGAGCGTTGAATTGAGGAGAATAGAAATTGGATGGCAACAGGAATCCAGTTGCGAACACCCATATGAGACCAATCTTGCTGGACAAGTAATTGCAACTTCGAGTAAGGACTTTTCCCCTTGAAGAAACTAGCTGTGTATGTCTTGAAAAGCATTTGACGTTGTTGAATACGAGGCGACAATAAACCACAAATCAAAGGACCATTCAACTGTTCTTGTACCCAAGGCATTTTCTTCTTCGATTCTCCGCCGTGCATGAGTGCAACTTTATGCACTAGATCCAAATACGAACAAACAATCTCATCTCCACGAGGAATTCCATCAAATCGCTCCAATTGCTCCAACTTCAACATGAGAAGCTGTCTCTCTTTAACCGTTAACGAATTCGAAGGATTCTCTTCGTTTTTATGGGTTGGTGCAGTCACCCAAACACAAGCAAGTTCCAAGACCTTCATGACAACTTGTGAATCAAATACATCCACTTTATCGATCAACGTATGAATACATGAAATAAAATTGCGACGATGCTGGTCGTGGGCTAATGCCCGGTCCCCTGCAATTTCAAGGCATATAACAAGAGCATTGGAAGCATAATTCACTTGATTCTCTGTTCTTGTCGATGATACCAAGATGGTGGGTGAGCCTCCTATAGCATTCGATGTTTTTGATGCATTTTTTGAACGAACGATAGAAGCCGTGGACACTTCTTTCATCAATTTCATCGTCACCTTCATTAACGAGTTCAGAAACATATCCAGAATACGCGAATCAAATGTTTTGTCTGATCTCAAACATAAAGCCTTCACTAACGAAAGGGTCTGAACAGTACCCAGAGGTCCTGCTCCTACCTCTCTTGCAAGACGTTGGGCAGCTGCTTTTGTTGCCTTCTGTTGAGCTGCTTTTGATTGTGACGAAGTTTTCACTCCTTTTGCTACTGTGGGTCTGATTACTTGTTGAATAGCATTCTTCCCATCATCCGCAGCAATATCTAATCGTCGAATGATTTCCTCGAAAACAACTACGAAAAATGATTTCGGGGCACCAGGAGTAGGATCATAAAGTGGATTAATACGACTTCGGATATTCAGCGGGTACAGATTCAAAAGAGAACCAACCAGTTCAACAAACGCCACATGGCTTCCTCGTTCAGAGCTACAGAATACAGGGTTAATCAACGTGCATAGACCGGAAGCATTGTCCAATATAAAGGGCTTTGAAATCGTCTCCGGATCTGCATGAATTATTGTTGAAATGACTTCAATTAAGCAACAAATAATACCTGGCTCTGTTTCTTTCAAATTCAATTCTATTGCTTTTTCGGCATCGTTGCTAGACTTGTTTTGAACCCTATCAACATTTTTGTTTGCCTCCTTTTCTCCTTCGTATCGACGTTGATCTTGTTTCTTACTTGCAATTTCAACTTGTTTTTGAATGTATGAAAACTTGATGGGGAATTTCGATTGAGGAAGCTTCACTGTTCTTCCAGCAAACTCGATGCTTGTCTTGAATAAACTCATACACCGTTCATACAATGGATCCCGCGAATCGCCAGTCATAAGCGTAACCCGGAGCAAGAATTGCACTACAATAGATATCATCGCGAGGCTTGCGTGAAAGCCATTAATAGAATTTTCCGCCGCAATATCACGGGGTGACATATGGGAAATATCTTGAAGCAGGGAAACCGGTTTATGATTTGCCCTGAAATACGCTTCTTCGGATGCTCTCGTTGCCTCCCATGTAAGAAATAATTCGGCCAAATTAATAGTAAGATCCCTATTTTCTGCAGCCTGGGGGGTCCATAAACGATTCAGCGATTGCACCATCTGTGGCATGAAATGGTTTCGATTCTGATAAAATAGTTTAGGATGCTTGGCGACAAGACCCCAGATGTGCAATAACTGCGGTATCTTATGAGCTTCATCTGAGAGCATTTTCTTGGCCCAACGAATGGCGCGGACATATTTATCAACAACCAGGCGTTTTGAAAGCGCCGGAACCAGAACATCGAGAGCGTATTTGACCAGATGTTTCGTGTCGCTACTGTGCTCCTTCAACAATGCAACGTACACTTGCAAGATAATGTCAGCAGGAGTTTCGTATACTTTAATAAAATGACAAATGTTGACATATGCCCATTGTTTGCAAGTAGAATTTTCTGCTTTCAAATGATTCCAAGCAAACTTGATCAAATCTTTTCGATGTATTTTCAAAATGTCTCCATAATTCGCTATAAGAATGGTTGCAAGATGGAGTAATTCCACTTGTAACGATTCTTTACTACTAGTCGTCGCATTGAAGACCGACTCTGGAGGGGATACAGATGAATCGGCGTCGCACTTGAATTCTCTGATATATTCTTCGGCTTGTTTGTTGTCAAGATCCCCAGAACTAGTATCAGCACTTACTCGTACACATCGAACAATCTCCATCACTAATTCATCTCCGACAGTACGTCCTGAACCAGGAAAGACTTCAGTACTCCTAAATATTTCATCCGTCACAGACAAAATAGGAATCACAATCAAACGGAGAGCGGCTTCTTGAATATGAGGAGAGAATCTATCTGACATTCTGGTCAACGCAATGTAGTGCCGGATCATAGCAATCTTAAAGTCAGAAGTACTATTCAATACCACAACGTCTTTGTAGAACCTGTGTAAAAATGCATTGTCCATAGAAGTTCTCATAACCACAATCCGAAGCAAATCAAAAACAACTACTGCTGCATTCTTATATAAGCTGCCTTCTGGTGCATCAGATTCAAGTTCGATTGCTCTCTGCACAGTACTAACATATCGCGTTAATATCTCACAAGATTGAGAATAGTATTGCCGGCTTCCCCATGGAAGTTGAGCTTCAATAGTAATGTAACCGAAAATACTCGAATTCCGCCAGACTTGCATTAGGTGCCAAAAGAGTTTTGGTTCGTTTAACAACCAGTCCGGTTCCAGTTTAACTATCGTGGATATCAGAGAAACAGCTTGAAATGACAACAGGACTTGTTCTCGTTGGGCTGCGGATTCAAGAGTGGCGAAATTGCTTAGATCTAGCATGCGAGAAGCAATAATAGATGTAATTCTCTCTGAGATAAGCGTCTTTCGAAGTACTTCCGCTTCGTCTAACACCAAAAGACTTTTTAATAAGCGAAACCATTCAGTTGCACGAAGTTTTTCAGGGCGAAGGAAGAACTCTAATGACTCTGTAGGACATCTAGTCAGAACTGCTAGCAAAGGACCCTTTAATGGACTCGATAGATGACCTTGAATGAAGTGCAATTCCAATGATGATGCAGTGTAAGGCGCACGGTCGGATACCGATTTGTTTACTTTCTGCAAAGTAAGTCGCTCAGGACTGCTCTCAAGTCGAACTATCTCATTGACTAGAACTTCCATAGATAATTTAACTGTCTCCATTGGTAACTTGAAAAATATCTTAAGAACCTCGGCAGCCAGGTTCAAATAGGATAATTTAGGTTGAATAAATGGATATCCTTCTAGGGTTGGAATATCATCGACTGGAAACACTGGAGGCGATTGGCTGAATAAGCTTGTCATAAGTGATATCAGTGCTTTAACAACTTGTCCGCTTTGAACCAATGGATCGGAGGGAAATGAAATAATGTACTCAGCTACGCCTTGCAATAGCGAAGGTGTCATCATGGTGTGATTGATACTACCAGTGTCGTGATCAATTGACGAAGTAACGATACGGCAGCATTTTTGAAGTGAAACAGTATCGATAGCAGGAGATTGATCTTCCAATTTCAGCTCTGACATTCTTGCCACAACTTGAAGTCCTTTTTGACCAGCTTTCGCGATAGAGTCCCATGCACTAATTGAAGAGAGCACTACCAGTTGAACAGCACGATCGCGAACCTTTACGTAATCCATATCATGTATATATTGTAGCAGTGGGATGCCTCCATGAACAAATGATCCCTCAATCACTTCAACCGCAGCCACCCGTATAAGCACCTCATGTGGTATATCCATAAACGGATAAGGCCCAGCAAAGATGCAACCAGGGTTTTTGGAGCTATTACCATACGTGTAATTGGTTCCTTCTACTGGTTCGGCGAAAGCAAGGCACTTTGCATAGCTAAGTTCTCCGTTGTCAACCTTCTCGGCTGCCTCCGCTCTCATGATCGCATCAGCCAGTGTTTGTATGAGGGGTTTCAGGTCGTCCTTGAATTGTAGCGGACAAGGCTCAAGTTTGAACAGAAATCCAATTGCATCCAGAACAATTAAATGGATCGACGTTCCTTTTCCTTTGGGATTACGAGGACCAAAAAGGGTTTTCTTCAAATCCTCCAACACGACAGGTAACGAGAGAAACAATGCTCCAAGGGATGTGTTCAAGCATTTCGCAAGCAGAGTAAAACAAATCTTTGAAAACTCACGACTGTTTCGGTTAGTACAAAGAAACGGTCTCAGTAACTCGACTACTATTTCCTGTATGGCAGGGTTTTGATTGACTTGGTCCGCAATATCCATTTCCATGTTTTCTCCTTCATTATAAAAGCAGAGCAAAATAAGTTCTTGTAAGCCGCTTGATGCATGATAAAATACATCCAATCCCATCTGGTCTTCATGAAGTTCAAGTACAAAACAAAAAACCTCGGAGATTTGAATCTGGTTTTCTCTCACCCACTCGCCAGAACACACAGTCATCAAATACCGAATTCCGACACAACTTCCAAGACGAGACATCCAGGAATCCATGTGTCCCCCAGCAGTCAATCGCTGCAATAGATCATACAAAATGATTTCGCCAACCTCCTTGGGTAATGCGCTTGATATTGTTTTGGTCACTACCTCGATTAAATGCAATCCTAGTTTGGAGTAGACTCCACAACTGGATTCTAAGGCATGGACGATCACTTCATTTACTACTGTAACATCCAATCCTTTCCCCAAAGGAACCCATGATTCACGAAAGGTGTAATGCGCGTCAGGATTTTCCATCTTCAGTTTTGTTAGTTTCCCTGCCCCTGCAATGACCAAGTATTGAATAATCCCTTCCACTAGAGACCACGCGTATGTACCAGTATGAATATCACAACTCATTAGAACAACAGTATTCAAAACATCTAAAAAGAGACTTCTCTTTGCAACCTCCGGCTTTAATTGTTCACTAGTATTTCCAGACGGATGTTTGGAGACAAATTCCCAAACGTTTTTCGCGGATTCTTCATCACATTCGGGGACCGTGAAAGTAGCTGACACAGGAACATCAAAATACTGAGCGATTGCAGCAAAGTGAAGCTGAACTGCTCGATGTTTATAATACGTGCAATATATTTCCTCCTGTTCCAGCGACCCAAGTGCTGCGGATCCAGCCTTTTGACGCTGCTTTTGAGGTATCGACAATCGTGGACGTTTGATATAATCCCCCTGACAATCCTGGGCATAGGGCAAATACTCAGACAAATCGGCTGTGAAAGTGTCTCGAAGAAACGAACCTGCACTTTTGAGAACAGAATCAATCGGTAATGAAAACCCATTGGATGCTCCATGAGTCGTCCATGCAAATTCAAAATTCAAAACATCTGATATACTTTGTTGGTTTTCAGGCATAAAATCAAGAATCGCTGATCTGGCACGAGGACCAAGTTTCCCTAAAATTCGCAATGCTGTTGTTCCACATGGATGCGGTGATGGTTTGAGTAGCTCACTAAGAGCGTGACCAAAACTACTCCTTCCACGAGAACTCGATAGAAATAGTGCATCTAAATCATCAGATTCAAGATTGTCCACCCAGGACTCTAAAATTCGGAGAGCGAGCCTAGCTAGATCTATGTTTCTGTGATTGATTGCTTCAAGAGCGACTTCCAATGGATATTGCAATATAGGCAAATGCTTGTGAATCTCATTTCTGGCTATTCTAACGGAAAACAACAACACAATCTCAGCGATGAGATCCTTTCGAGATTCTTTCCCAGTACGTAAATCTGTCATAGCAGCAGTTCTCAACAACTGGGAAAGAGCCCTAATCGCCGGAACAATAAGATGGCTCACTTTCGATTTAACAATCTCCTGAAGAACTGTACGCCTGGCGATTACTCTTAGAACTGCTCGAAGAGTGGACAAGTAACAATCTCGGCCTAAATTGTATTGAACCTGTGTCAATCCTCTCTTAGTATAAGGCCTATTCACTAAGTGCCTGCTAGATGACTCCTGGGACCTAAACACGGATACAATGGGGTTGTTGACGGATTCTCGTAACAGTGAATGAGATGCCGATGTCATCGAAGCTGATAAAACAAAGCAAACCACAAGAATTTTCTCGATTTGTCCTTGTAAAGCACATGCAATTGACCATCCAATGGATATACCGCCATTCTTACCAGTTCCTCCCGAAGGGGATATCTTGGAAGACGAGAACTTAACAGAAGGAGGGGGGCTTCCAACCTCTGTTTCATCTGTGTATCTCTCGATGCATAAGAATATATGCTCAATCAACTGCGATAATATTGTAGCACGGTTTGATTTTTCATTGACGAACTGTCCCAGTATTACGGCCACATTAGGCGATTCAGTTTCAACTATCTGACTAGTACAATCATTGGCATCACGAGGTCGTTTAGACGAAACAACTTTTGGCAATGAAGTTCGAGGTTCCATTTCAACGTCGGTTTGTTCTTCTTCGCCTTCGAGACCGAGACCTGAGAGTGATGCAGCTGCATTGGGTCCACCACTAGGAACGCCACTAAAATTCAACTTGCGTGGTTTTTTCCCAAAAACATTTGACAGATCAATATTCACGACTAATTCATCCAGGTTGAAATCTCCAGCTAAATCAGGCAATCTGTTCACTACAAACTCTAGTTGGAGTTTCAGGTATACATGTGCAACGTTTTTACTTCTCAAGAGTCGTTTAGGGAAAGCCATCATGGCAGGATATCTCACAATATTAACAAATACCAAATCCATTCGACTTCGAAAAAGATCTGCGAAACTATGCGGATCTAGAACAGTGAAAATCTCTGCAAAGTGATTCATCTTTTCGACTTCATCAAACTGAGTGGTTTTATCAATGTCTGATAAGCCTTCACGATAAACTGGCATACATTGAAAACCCCATTTCAGAAGCTTTGCAACAATTTTAAGCTCCTCATGGTTCAATAGACCGCTTAGGCCGGAGGGTCTGCTTTGTTTCGTAAAGCCACCTGATTTCTCAAGTCGCTTCGGACCGTAGTTGCATACACACCACAAGACAGTTTTCAACCCCAATATCATCGTATTCAGCAAAGTCCTCAAATCTTTTAGAGAATCTTTATCTGTCACTTTAGCGGAACTGAAAATAAAAGAATCCTCGAATAGCAACTCAGGTGTTCCTTCTTCAGTTTCACCATCGGTTGATATTAACATCACCCGACGCATTTCAGATGAATCATCGGCTTTAGAAGTACATGTGTAATAATAGGAACTCATCGGTTTTACTGTATGGTCCATTTCTGCCTTTTTATTAGTGGATTTCACCACTTGTGGAATATAGTATCGAAGGGATCCAAATTTCGAAACTATTGTATGCAGTATGTGGACGATTAACTGTCGTCCAGTGTTGGGTTCCGGTTCATCATTTTGAAATATGGATTCTACTAGATTCAATAAGAGTCTCACAGAGGTTGCTTGTATCGTCAACGGAAGTTTCGAGTCATGAAGATTTCTTGAAAACATGTAAATCACTTTTGACAGCTGAGAGAGTTTCAATTTTGCTCGTACATGATGAATAAGATCAGCTAATGCCGAATACGCTAATGGTTGAACAGGCTGTTCTCGGTCTGGTACAAGAGGATGCCCCCCCATACGTTGGTCAGGACTTTGCGATGAACTCATCCAGTGAGCTCCGCCTAAAAGTACACCTTCATCCAAAAATGCAGAAACCTGGTTTAGAAAACCTGTTTTGAATTCGGTCGCAAGTATATGACGCGTAGCAGCAAGAATGTCTTTTCTATCAGAAATTGATTCTGGAGGACACGTGCGAAGAAGCATAAGCACACTTGATGCAATTTGATGCTCCGTTTGTCTCATCCAATCTACATATTGAGGCGATCGAATTAAAAAGGTGAGAAAAGAGAGTGTTTTCACTTGGCATGAAATCAAATTCGCAAATCGGGTTCGATGCACTCTAGACAAAGTGTTGTAATTGGGTCCTTCAATTTGAATAGCATTCATCATCATAGGAAGCAGCGGTTTGAAAACTTCATATACAGGCTCGCGTATTAATTGGAACAACAGCATCACAATCAGTGGGCATTCAGTAAGAACTTTAAATGATTGAACACTGTTAGGAATAAAACCTTCATCAGCTCCTTGAGCACCAAATATCATATTCATAGACCCCCCAAGTCCACCGTATATCTTACGAACGAATTCAAAAAAAGGTCTCACTTTTTCCAGATCATTAACTCGAAACGTCTTGTGAAGCTCGAATAATATTGAGATGCAAACGAGTGCATTTTCTTCGTTGTCTGTAACTAGTACATGAGTAACCACTCGAAGAAGATCAGAAACTTTAGGACGCAGCAAATCGTTTGTGGGTAGTTTACTAAATATATCGAGAACCGTATTTCGGAGTTCGTGATCGATGGTCTTTTTGTTCTGTCTTCATAAGATACAAATACAAATAAAAGAAAAAAACTTACGTGAATGGGACTCACTTTCAGGATGGCGTAAAAGCGAGGCAAGAAGATATCCAAATAAGCAGGAAAATTGGAAGCATGAAAGGATTCAAAACCCTTTTCTTTCAAATCCTTCAACGCAGCGAGTGCAGTCACTTTTGAGGCAGGATTTGCTAAACCTCCAAGTTAAATAACTAGGATCTACAGATAGAGGTTACTTACCAGGATCAATCTCAATCGCAGCTGCAGTTGCTTTGAAGCTTGGTTCATCCATCACTTAAGAAGATTTTTTTTTTTTTTTTTTTTAACAAAAACAA
>Ga0105055_10008455_pt1 | contig 13386 bp, 14 predicted proteins | sample BON03_FD_78090 | JGI IMG/M metagenome (GOLD analysis project Ga0105055, IMG submission 78090) | Freshwater microbial communities from Lake Bonney liftoff mats and glacier meltwater in Antarctica - BON-03 | ecosystem: Environmental > Aquatic > Freshwater > Ice > Glacier meltwater | place: Lake...
AATCGAACCGGGGACCTTACGGATTACTACATTTCTTGAGTGCCGCGCTCTCCACCACTGAGCTATGGTGACGGATGAATCACCGAAAATCCTTTAGGACCCTCTTTAATTCATTAATGAATTAATTCATTAACTTTGGCCGGCCTATAGTACGTTTGTTTTCCCCCTGCCGATGCTGTCGGCAATGCGCTACCACTTGGAGTCCCAAGGACATCAAGTACGAGGGGATTCAACTCAAGACGATACCAAGGAGATCCACCGATAGACTTCTTGGTATTGACCAGAGTATGTGGTTGGACTCCTCAGTCCAAAGACAGAAACTTATAGATGGGGCTATTGAAGTGGCCTCTTACCTCAGCAAGAATGAAGACCTAAGAATACACCAGGCACTGAATGTTGTAATCATGTGCCTGACGTCATTGTCTCCTTCTCAGCTCCCCTCATCCGGTGGCCGGAAGAGGATTTCAAGATTCTCACGGCTATATGGCTTAGAGCATACAAGAATGCCTGGAATATAGGCCGTAGTACGGCGGCCTGTCTTTTAACCTTCCCGAGAGAGAATGGATGTCTCCACGTGAAGCTCCCATTGGTCACCCTTTTCGGCTCCATGTGGGGCAATCTGGAAAGATGTCATCAGTTTGACGACGGCACGAAACAAACGATTAGACTCGCTTATCAAGAGGCCCTTACTGACAAAGCATGCTCAAATCTTCTGGAACTCCTAAAAGAAGCGGGACTGCTAAGTTGGAATAAGGTGGGCGAGAATGAATTCACATTTGCATGCCACCTGGCAAACAAACTTGAAATCGCAGTACTATGGGATCCGTTTAACGAATACATCATCTCAGCGGCTCCCAACATCACACTTGCTACCCTCTCCATTAAAGCAGGGCTCCAACTCAAGATACAAATTATGGGCAAACATGTGCTTGTCAAGTGCCTCACGATTGACGTGGCTGGTTTTATAACGACAACCACAGATCAAGGTAGGTTGTACAACCCCCATTCATGGGCAAGCACGGAGCCCGGGACTCCTGTCCCTAAGGAATACGATAACCACGACATATGGAGCGGCGGTATGGTTCCACAACTGCCAGGCTTCCCATCTACCAGGCCCACCGAAGATGCTGTCGACAATATATCTGCCCAGGGGGCCTCTACAGGCGGACGAAGTGACCAACCTGACCCTCCCGGACGACCAGGATGATGGAGACGAAGAAATGTCCGATGAAGACCAAGGCAGCCCTGACATGCCCACAAAAGGATGGATCGGGCTCGAAACGGTCAGGCTCAATGATGGCAGTCACAGAGTCCTTAGGGTATCTCTTGGCTCCCCATCAGCCGCCAGTGGCGAGATCTGAATTGGGGAGGAACTCACCCTTGTCGATGATATTGAAGTAAGCAACCTACTTTCGGGCTCCCCAGGCCCGGGCTTTAGTTTGTGCCAGCGCCTGACAGGAGTAAGCAGAGATGTCTTCCTAACCAGGATCGCCTGGGATAAGCTGGCCATTAGCTGCTGGTCAAGGGCGGTCCTGCCACTCAGGATGAGGAAACAGGAGCTGGATAGGTCTAAACTCTCCCTGGACGCCCAGGCCGCCCCTGCACGGTTGGAGTCGGAGGAGCTGGAGCTCCTCCAGCTCCAACAAGGAGAGGCAGTCTTTCTGAAAGTGCGCAAGATATTGATGAGGGCCAGCTTCATAACGTTCGACAGCATCCCGAGAGTCCACGCCCCGGTCAACGCTACCCGCTTCTACACCCCTAAAGTCAAAGGCGCGACAGCAAAGGACGAAGCAGCCTTGAACACATGGCTGTCGTGGCTGAGCAGAAACAACAAACTCGTAGCAAACCTCAAACTGCTAAAGGACCGGGCCCCTGCCCTTCCCTCAGCTATACGGAGCAAAATGACCAGAAAGCAGAGAGATAGAACGATCGCGAAAGTATTGGCAGAGTTCACTCGACTAACCTCAGCAGAGAGAGGCCACTCATTTCCCATCATCAAAGACTCTTCCATCCTTGCCGACTTTCAAGGCACTCAGGGAGGCAGTCAAGAACTACGCGACACATGATTGATGGGATTCCCCTCCGAGAGAATGCTGTGACCGCCAAGATACTTGAAGCCCTCACTAAAGCTGTCGAGGTGATCAAGGGGATACTCCTACGGCTGGAAGAAGGGCATGCACAATCATCACCCCTCGTGAACCCTAAACGAGGCGGATACAACTTTGTCCAAAATTACTGCAGATCTCAAGGAACACAAGACAGCGATCATATTGGCAGCAGACTACAGGGCAACTATGCCTAGCCTTCTTCGAAGACTAGCAAAGAAATGAAAACAGCATCCCAACCTTAAATACACTATCCGGAGCTGGTGGGAGAACGCTCAGGATCTCCTGCATGACGAGAAGGAAGAGGCCAAGCGGGAGCACAGAGCTGCACTGCTCGAGGAGTTGGAAAACACTTGGGATCTTCCAACTTGGCTACCGAACATCGCGCAGTGCGCATCCCAGTATGGACACGCTCTAGCTAACACTCAATCCCTACAAAAGCCACGGAGAAGGGGAAGAAGGTACCAGCAAGGAGGAACTACATACATCGATATTCAAAAGGTTGGATGTGCACTAATACAGGACGTACGTGGAACCTGCAAGAGCCTATTGGCCGGCTTTACGCGCAGGGATCCAGCCCCCACGTCGCATCTTACACTGATTTTGCTAGCAGAGCTCCTGAGAGATCTCTCTCGTCCGGTAAACAGAGAGGAATCGGACAAGGTGGGATCAGACATCAGACTAATCCTGGCATTGGAGGGGGACCTCGCCACGAGGGACTCCTTCTCTCATTCAAAATTCTTTGGGAAGCAGCAGGTAGGTAGGGGCAAATTCTACCCTCTTGTGGCTTTCGACGAGGCCTTCGGCGAATGGGAGGCCAGAACGGGGGACTGCAGGCCTCCCACTCTGGTCCCACCAGGGCGAGGCCTGGCCAAAGACGCTGCCGTCGCACAAGCAGTCACAGCGATCTCAGTCTAAGGAGCCTGGAGTAGACTCAGGCAACGAAAACGAGACAAGCAGGAGCTGCTATCGCCATGGCACTGGCTGTGCCCTAGAAAGGAATGGATTCTTCTCAACAAACTCAAGTTGCCCAAGCATGCCTGGACCTTGGTTGACAACTATTGCTGCCTATACTATAACATGGGAACCGAATACACCATAGGCACGCATGATACGTTTATCCCCCCGGAAGACCACCGAGACGAGAGAAGAGCCGTGCTTGACTCGCAGGCCGCTGTGCTCAAGTGGACGATGGATTTCCCCAGAGATGGCATAGACAGAGAGGATAGCTCGGGCCTCGAGTTTGAATGGCAACTTAACAATCCAACTTGACAAGACTATATCAGCTGAAGGAACAGGGTCGTACCAATATAATGGCGTTATGGAGAACTCTTCTAGACAAACAGGATCTGATACAAATGGGTGCCGATGATTTCGTGGAAACAGGATACCATACAACAAGAGGAGGGTGGTGGGTTAGAGCCAGAGCCGAAGAATGCACTAGGTTGTGAATCCAGTGCGGAAGAGCATGGTCGGCCAGGCAAGTCGATCCAGAAGAATGGTGCACTTTATACAAAGAGGAGAAACCTGAGAATGCCGACAGGAATGACTTCACCACAGCCCGACATATTGGCCTGCTAGTGCGCTCAGCTCTACCAGAAGAACTCAATTCAATGGCAGCTGGAGGGGATGTGAAAAAAACGGTCATGACCATCCCATTCCTACGGACCTACATAATCAGTATGATTGCAAACCTCGAGAGGAAATTCACCTCGGACGTTAACAAGAGAAGGGCACTGCTGCAACCCAAAGCCACATTGAAATGGTTCACCAGCTATGAGCTTGGCTGTCCCCTGGTGTCAGACGAACATCAGAGACCAATGCACACCTTTGTGGAGACATTCGTGGATGACCAAATAGAAGCATATTTGACTAAGGAGGACGAAGCAAACGCTTCCTCCTCTCCCCCTTCCTCCTCTCATTGGTCTACTCTGGACAATGAAGGAGGGATGGGGTGAAGAGCAAGTATTGAACTCTTACCAATCTCCAATACGGCCGCTACTAGGAAAGGTTCTCAACCTGTCACATAGCCAGGAACCCTCTGAAGCTCCCAGAGATCGAACTTGACGATGAGGACTACTTTTCCATGATCAAGAACCCCACAGTGGTGGGGGTGGTAAGAATCCACATGCACCCTGAGAACATAGACACCTCGTTTTGGGGCCTTAAGGCAAACACCTTTCAGGGGGTAGCCACCCTGATCACCCCGGCAGGTCCATTCAAAATGGAGGGGGCACAATAGCAGGTCTTCAGCTCCCTGGAGTATATGAAGGCAGACCTTTACCAAGAAAGACTCTGTCAAGGGATCGTGGACGAGGACCCCAACTGCAGGTCGTTTTGTTGGAAGGTTCTTCGGCAGGCCAAACTAGCAGTGGGTGGTACAACTTACATAGGAGACACGGTGCTCCCCTTCTTTCAAAATATAGTTAGAGGGGACTTGACAACGTGGGGTTCCAAGTTCCCGGGAACACGAGTTATCAATTGGATCGGACTTAGCTGAAAGGACCAGGCTGCTATTCTGCGGACACTTCGAAACATCAACAATCAGATTTTGTTGGTATTGGCGGGCAAAACAAAACTAAGGACGATTCCTCTCCCTTCAGAGGGTTCCATCATAGCCATGACCACGAAAGGAAAGGCCTTTAGGGAAAAGGAAATGGTGGCTATCAGGAGACGATGAGCTGGCTGCATGTGACAGGAAATTAGAAGTATGGATCAGCAGCAAGCACAGCATCTCCAAAAATCTGCTAGACGACCTGGAGTCACTGCTGAACTCCAGCTCGGCCAAAGACGTTCCGTACAATGGAACAGAGGGTGTCGAGGGTAAATACTGGACGGGATCAGAGGCGGGCCTAATGGGTATATCCCTCTTCCAGGGCTTGATATGACCACTGACGGCTCACAAGAGAGGGGCAATATGGGAGCGGGCTTCTACAGACATAAAGGCAAAACGGGAGGGTTCTGCAAGGTAAGAAAAGATGAGGAAGATTCATCCTCCAACAGAGCAGAACACGCCGCGGCATACATTGCTCTCGAAGAGGCAATAAGATACGCTGGGAGTCAGGGGCCACTTATGCTGCTTATGGACTCTAAATGCCTTCTGATGGCAATGTAGAAATGAATTGGGGAAGGGATTGATCCAACCATCAAGGAATCCCCGGATGGAGACATCCTACGAGAAATTCTTGAGCTACTTCGGAATAGGATAGAGGTAGGCCTTTTCACTCTCTTCGTTAAAATCACATCACGCAGAGGAGAGTTCTTCAACGAGATGGTGGATAGGTGGGCAGACAAAGGCAGGGACACGGAAATGGAGCCAAGATGCACGAGCCTCAGGCAAAGCCCAATTTTCGCATGGACATCCTCTGGTATAGCCCACTGCAGCACCATGAGCAAGGTAGTCATAACTTGGGCCCATCTCATGGCTGCTAGGCTCCAGATTCATGAACACGATAATCTCGCAGCCAAATTTTCAAGAGATAAGGGAACTGCAGATTGGTCCTTGGAGATCACTGGAAATACAAACGAGTCAGTATCAGAGCCAAGCGCCGCCTCCTCCAAAGCACTAGCTTCCACTCCCCGTGCGCCGCGAATTTCAAGAAATGGGGCTGGCAGGAAGAGGACGAATGCAGATTATGTGAGTCCCTTTACCCGGAGCAGCCCGCCCTCTTGGAATGCTTGGGGCACATACCAGGCTATTGCAAAGCCCTGCAGCAGCCAAGGATAGCGGTACACCATGGTATCTGGAGGGACTTGTTTATGCACATTGGAAAACAGTCACTAAAAGAAAATGAAGATTGATCTCGAGTATGGGCTTTTCCCACATGAATCAGTGCCGTCAAGCACGAGGAATGGCAAATGAGAGATTCTAGCACACATTGGTCTCTTGACCGACACGCAACAAGGACGCTCGGCTGTCAGAAAAGAGATAACGGAATTCCACTGCACGATGGGGTACTGGGACGCAGACGACTTCAACGACACAAAGCCAGAGGCATTTCTCAAGGTTCAACCGGATGGGGTTGCCTTCAACGAGAAGGCAAAGGTATGCGCCTTTCTCGAATTCACGAGTCCTATGGACTTGAGAGACAGTGTCTCGGAGCAACCCGACTTGGGCCCTAGATTGGGTACAAGACAAAGACCTTGAGAAGAACACTAGATATGCCCACCATCTTGAATATATCTGGCGGGCATCATGGAGAAAGGGGCGAACTTGGATTACAACCTAACACAACTTTACCGTGGCAGTCACAGGCTCCGCAATTGAGGCAGCCTGGGAGGACCGACTCTCGAAACTAGGGGTAAACAACGCAAAAACTCGTGATGTCATCCGACGACAGGCCATCCATAAAACACTAGAGCTCTCAGACGTAACTCTATGATATTTTCACATGGCCACGCACGAGCCCCGAATGGGCCTCGCATGCTTTAGCGGACGACATCTCTAACACGACCATTGAACGATTTAATCTCTACAGAAAATTTACGGGCCCAATGAGTGGGCTCCAATAAAGAGACAAGAATCCAACAAAGCCAGTCCATGGCAACTGGCCAGACATTGGAGGCTGCCGGGGGTGGCTGTAAGGAGACTCACTTGTGAAAGAATCAGGGCCGGTACGGAACGGTCAGCCCTCGACAATCAAGAAATCCCTTATGCCACGCCAGTCAGAATGCAGGAGAAGTAAATCTGCACTGACTCCCACCGAAACATCCCTTCCATGGGTGGGGGGTGCGAAGGGAGAGAAGGAAGGCGCACAACATAACGACCTGGCAAGACAGCCAGAATCACAATCCCCAAGGGACTACGTAAAAAGTCGACCAGGTCACGCCGGTCGACCCACGAATTAGCATTTTTAGGCCAGCTCTTGGCGCGGCCTCCACAACCTCCGTCCCCCCCCCTTTCCCCCCCACGCCCCCCCTCTCCTCCATGAAATGGGGGGGGGAGGGGGGGGGGAGGGGGATGAGGGGGGGGAATGGGGGGGATTCCCTCCTCTCAAAGTGAGGGAAATCGCTCCTACAAAGGGCCATACACATACCGAACATCGCCGCCACAGCGACTGACGCAAGGCTTGTCAAGATCATAAGACCCAGAGTGGATCGGAAGCGGCCTCGCTCCTGCTCATCTTATTTTTCTGTCTCCCTTTCTTTTTTTTCCTTCCTTTTCGACCCCCCTTCTCGTCACCGCTCAGCTGAGCCACCTATAACTAGGTCACAAAGCACAATACAAATCCCATGCTACCAAACAACGAAATGAATACACGTTATCCTTGGATACCTTCCACAGGCCATGCACCAATCCTCTAATTCAATTGCGTCCCACAAAAAAATCCAATTCAATTGCGTTCTGCCCAAGAAAGTATCAGCACTCTAATATTTACCATAGTAGCCCCCTATTCTAGTAAGCTAGTCTTAGAAACGCCTAGGAGACCACAAAAGGTCTTCCTAGGATAGTTTGTCCTAATAAACTGATTTTTCTCAACCCCCATGTTTTATTTGTGCGAAGCTCCGAAAAAGAACAACAGCAGGAGCAGCGACGTTTCTTGTCAAGGTGAAAGCGCATCGAGAAGAACCTGCAAATGAAGAAGCAGGCATCCAAGCAGACAAGGCTATTTCAGGCAAAGATGTTCTCATGGAATAGCACGACAGGACCAATCGAGCAGTCTTCAAATGGCAAGAGCCTCGCTGGAAAGGAAGCACGGTGAGCTATGAAGATCGAAAGTCAACGTGGAACAGTGGGGTGTGGAAGGCGATTAGACGAGGATCAGCAGAATAGGAGGTGCGCAAACACCGGGATCGTGTGACAGGAGCTTAGAAACAAATCAGCAAACAAAGGCGACAAGTCGATGTAAGCTATGATCCGAGTATGGTTACGGCTCTACAGCAGATGCCGAGACAGAATGCAGGACGGTTTGTGCTGGGAAAGTATTTGAGTGACCAAAAAATCCCATGGAATTGAAGAAGACCACTGGGAATGGAGGTGGCAGAAAATACGCCAACAGCCAGTTTTCTGACCAAAATACGCAAGTTGCAATCAGCAGGGTGTCGGCTGTGCAGAATAGCGCGAGAGGCCCAGGGTGAGAGCACTGACGGTCTGGCGGCTGAAACACACAGTCACATCAACAGTGCAGGCTGCGAAGGAATGGCAACGACAGTTACGGCTTCCCACCACTCCATCTGGAGGCACCTGTATGAAAGCATGCACGCTGCACAAAAGCCAAAAAACAAGCCCAAGTTTGTGACGCTTGACAAAGAAAGTAGCATGAGCACGCTGTTCTGTATTCTTACACCAGGGCTGAATTTTCGTATACAAGAACTCAAAATACACGCGACAATATGCAAGTGTCCATCTGGATCGTACGCAACAGACAGCCTGTTGCGTTGTAAGTTATGCCCTGCAAATACAGTGTCGGCGGCAAACAGTGTGGGGCTAGCTGATTGTGCGTGCGCCGCGGGTTGGACAGGAGCAAACGGCGAATGTGTCGGGTGCGAGGCCGGCCAATACAAGCCAAGCTCCGGGTCGACGCTGTGCATCGACTGCCCAATGGGCAAAACCAGCAACGCATCAGCATCTTCCTGCTTGATCTGTACTGCAGGCTGGTCTGCAGCGAGTGCAGAAGAATGCGTTCGCTGTATTGCAGGTAAATATAAAACGCAGGCTGGGTCTCAAGCGTGCACCGATTGCGGTGCTGGAACGTTTTTGGACGCTGTAAATTCTTCGGTCAACACCTGCGAAAACTGCACTGCAGGCACGTACTCTACGGACAACAAAACACATTGCGAGCCGTGTCTGAACTCGGACGCACCGCCCGCAAGCGACTCCATTACCGACTGCGTTTGCAATGCTGGTTGGTCGGGACCTAACAGCCCATGTGTTGGCTGTATTACAGGTAAATATAAAACGCAGGCTGGGTCTGAAGCGTGCACCGATTGCGGTGCTGGAACGTTTTCGGACGCTGTAAATTCTTCGGTCAACACCTGCGAAAACTGCACTGCAGGCACGTACTCCACGGACAACAAATCTCATTGCGAGCCGTGCCTGAACTCGGACGCACCGCCCGCAAGCGACTCCATTACCAACTGTGTTTGCAATGCTGGTTGGTCGGGACCGAACAGCCCATGTGTTGGCTGTCTGGCTGGTCAGTACAAAACAGACGCGGGCTCGCACGCGTGCATTCGTTGTGCCGCTGGCAAATTCTCAGACTCCGTCGCCTCGTCCACACAGGACAACTGCGTGAATTGCAGCGCGGGCTCGCGCTCTACACAAAATCGTGCGAGTTGTGACTTGTGTCCGCCAGGCTCGTACTCCATGGACGGTGAATCTCAGTGTCGCCTGTGCCCGGCAAACACCAACTCCACTGTTGGCAGCTCGCTCTCCGAGTGTGTGTGTGTGGCTGGTTTGTCGGGGACGAACCAGAACTGCACTGCCTGTGTGCCCGGCAAATTCAAAGCCAATGCCGGGGATCATGCCTGCGCTGACTGCGCAGCCGGCAAATACTCCAACACGTCAGCCGTCACGTGTGCATTATGTGTCGCCGGCAAGTACTCTACGGACGGTGAACCGCAGTGTCGCTTGTGTCTGGCACTCACATACTCTATTCTGGTCGGTGGCTCCCTCGCCAACTGCTTATGTATGCCTGGTTGGTCTGGGACGGAGCAGAAGTGCACAGCGTGCGTGCCCGGCAAATTCAAAGCCAATGTCGGGGATCATGCCTGCGCTGGTTGCGCATCCGGCAAATATTCCAGCACGGCAGCTGTCGGCTGTGTGGACTGTGATGCAGGCAAGTACTCGGCAGACAGACAACAGGTCCGAGTGCATCTGGTGTCCGGCAAACTCAAACTCTATGGCCGGAAGCGCCACAATCGAGGCATGCTCATGCAATACTGGGTGGGTGGGAGCGAGTGCATTAAGTCCTGGTTCCCATGCGTGCATGCCTGTCGTTGAGTCGTGTCTGGTTACTGCTAGTGTTTCTTGTTCTGGAAGCTGCGAATGCACACCAAGTTCGTCGATTTTGAATGGAGTTATTACAGATGGGCCTAATGCATATAGTAACGACCAACACTGTTCATGGTTACTTCATTCTGATGTTGAAATTTCTATGCAGTTCACGCAGTTTAAGACGTCAATTAATGCTGACTTTGTTTATGTTTACAAGTGCAAAACTGCAACATGTGAAGAATCTGTATTATTAGTGAAACATTCTGGATCCCTGGCATTCTGGAACGTTAACCGTGTAGTGTTCAAAAGTGACAGAACTTATCCCTTCTTGCAAGTTGTGTTTACATCAAATGAGATTTTCGTCGATTTGGGCTTCACCGCAAGTTGGTGGACATTGATACCTTCTCCCAATTGTGGGTGTCTTGCTAACCAGTATGGACACCCCATTTCGTGTATAGATTGCCCGGCAAACGCTATCGTGTGTTTGGATTGCCCGCCAGACTCCTCATCGCCTGCAGGCAGAATGGACATCGCCAACTGTATTTGCAACCCTGGGTCGAATGGAGAAGTGGACCGCGGTTGCACTTGTGCCGCAGACACGTACTTCACAAACGACAAATCAGAGTGCATCTCGTGTCTGGCAAACTCCAATTCCGGGGCCGGCAGTACAGCAATCGCTGACTGTTTGTGCAATGCAGGCACGTACTCCACAAACGACAAATCAGAGTGCATCTCGTGTCCGGCAAACTCCAAGTCCGGGGCCGGCGGTACAGCAATCGCTGCCTGTTCGTGCAATGCTGGTTGGTCGGGAACGGACGGCAACTGCACTGCGTGCGTGGCCGGAAAATACAAGGCCAGTCCTGGGGCTCAAGCGTGCACTGACTGCGCTCTCGGCAAGGTGTCTGTGCATATGAACTCGACTATAGACACATGCGAGTACTGTCCGTCGGGCGCGTACTCGGCGCAGAACAGCTCGCGGTGCATTCGCTGTCCGGCGAATTCGAATTCTTTGGCCAGGAGTACAACGAATTATGACTGTTTATGTGATCCTGGTTGGACGGGTTACGGTAGCTGCACACAGTGTGCTGTCAGCCACTACAAAAACACGTCTGGCACTGGGTATTGCTGGCACGCTGTTATGATTGAAAACGTAGCAGTGCTTTGCGGTCCTGAAGGGACTCCAGGACCGTGTGGTGTCACTGTACTAGACCTGTGTCCGGATCCGGAGCACCAGGGCAAAGTTATTGTGGATGCTGATGTGTGGTTTAATATCATCTGTGTGTCGAGTGGTTTGACTATCGTGATTGACTTGTTGAAGTCGTATGAGATTGATTCTGTTCAGATCTTCGCAGGATATTCTGGAGTTTGGATCACTGGTTCTGAAATAACAGTGAGTGACAGCATAACATCTCAGAGCAGGACGAGTTGTTCTGATGGTGTGCAAAACATGTGCGCGACGACAGCAGATGATCGCTATCAAGTGTTGTCATGTGCAAATGGGGCAACTGGTCGGTATTTGTGTATTCGGAATCCGACGCATCAAATATATTTATACGAAGTAAGAGTTATCGCGCCGGGAAGGATGGTTCCATGCCCTGTGGGTACGTACAGGCTGGACAGGGAGTGTGTTTCATGCCCACAGCGCAAGACCTCGCCTAAGCACAGCCTGTCAATCGAATCATGCGTTTGTGGATTGGGATCTTTCTACGTTCATAGCACATTGTGCGAATGCGATGCCGGTTGGTCAGGAGCACTCGGTCCCTGTACCCGCTGCGCGGCCGGCATGATGAAGTCCTCGCCTGGGGATGCGGAGTGCACTTCTTGCCCTACCGGCCATTTTCCGTATGGAACAGCAGCCGTATGCGAACCTTGTTTATCCGGCTCCTACTCTTCATCTGATAGATCTGAGTGTTTCTTATGTCCCGGAGATCTAGACTCTGTGGACATGAGTGACAACATACATGCCTGTGTATGCCCCCGTGGTTGGTCGCTCACGAGCGGCGAGTGCGCGCCCTGCAGAGCCGGCACCTTCAAGCCCTCTCTTGAGGAGGTAGGGTGCACTGCTTGCGCTTCCGGCAAGATCTCGGGGGCAACCGCGGTCGTATGCGACACTTGTGCATCCGGCTCCTACTCTTCATCTGATAGATTACAGTGTCTGTTGTGTCCAGCCAATAGAATCTCTTTGTCCATGAGCGGCGATATATCTGCCTGTGTATGCGCAACTGGCTGGTCGTTCACGAATGGCGAGTGCGCGCGCTGCGGAGCCGGGACATTCAAGGACTTCATCGGGAATTCTTCTTGCACTGCGTGCGCGGCCGGGAAAATCTCTGCCGTCGTGGGTGCAGCAACCGACACCTGCACGGATTGCCCAGCCGGCTCCTACTCGGCAGACAACAGAACAAAGTGCGAGGAATGTCCTGCGAATTCGCACTCTGCGCTCAGGAGTAGTGACATCTACTTCTGCATATACAATTCTGGGTGGTCGGGAAGAAACGGTGACTGTGTGGCCTGTGTGGTAGGCAAACGGTGGTCCACGACAACAGAAAGCGTTTATCGTCCGGCCGGAGGGTATCGAAATGTGGACTTTTTCACGTGCGTAGACTGCGACGCAGGCAAATACAAGCCGACTCCCGGCCCCGGAGTGTGCACGGAGTGTGAGGTCGGAGGATATTCTGCGGCGGCGGCGGCCAATCACACTGCCTGCGTTTGCTTGGCGGGCTGGACGGGACTGGGCGGCGACTGCGTCGGCTGCGTCGCCTGCAAGTACAAGCGCGATCCCGGGCCTGACGCGTGCACCAATTGCGCGGAGGGAAAATTCTCGGGTCTCGTCAAAGCAAGCACAGATGGATGTGCATCATGTGCCGCAGGCTGGTACCCGGCCGCCGACCAGTCGCAGTGCGTAGTGTGTCCGGCGAACTCGGGCTCGGCGCTGCGGATTGCTTCCGTATCCGAATGTTCCTGCAAAGCTGCATGGCACGGAGAGGACAACGCCAACTGCACTGCCTGTGTGGCCGGCAAGTACAAAGCAAGCTACGGCTCCGAGGCGTGCCAAGACATTCCTGCAGGGAACATTTCCGGCGCAATGGCAAAGACCTGTGTGAATTGTGGAGCTGGCTGGTACTCGGCTGACAGAAACACTCGGTGTCAGATATGTCCACACAACTCTGGCTCCGTGGCTGGGGTGGGTGCTGTTGGTCAATGTTCGTATGATGCTGGGTGGCACGGAACGAGCACCAACTGCATTCTATGCCCCAGAGGGCTTCGGGCAAAAGAACCTTACCTTGTATGGATGTGGGCCTGTGGGTGGAACAACTAGTCAGATTGCGCAAACCCCCCCCCCCCCCC
>Ga0105055_10008463_pt1 | contig 13373 bp, 13 predicted proteins | sample BON03_FD_78090 | JGI IMG/M metagenome (GOLD analysis project Ga0105055, IMG submission 78090) | Freshwater microbial communities from Lake Bonney liftoff mats and glacier meltwater in Antarctica - BON-03 | ecosystem: Environmental > Aquatic > Freshwater > Ice > Glacier meltwater | place: Lake...
ACCGCTTCAACAGGCGCTACGATCTCGCGGCCATGATCCCCCGCCTCACCTGGGCCAGCGTCCGAACCCCGCCCATGCCTTATCGTCTTCTCAAGCTGGCTGAGGTTCATGCGTAATCAGGATCAGAATTGTCCACCGTGAAACCTCGAGTTCGCCAACCCAAAGAATCAGGTTTTGAGGCAATTGTCCGAGCGCAAAAAAGTATCCGAAGATATGGGCACCGATCAAAATCATACCAATCATACAGGAGGTTCTGACTGCATTCCAAGTGGCGCGTCCTAGCCCCTCAAAGCTGCGTCGTCTTTGGATTGCCAGCAACAGAGCACCAAAGGCCCCGATAGCGGAAGCCTCGGTAGGGGTGGCCACACCGTTGTAGATAAGTCCGGTCACCAATCCGAACAGGACGATGACGGGGGCTACTGCCGCTGTCAAAACGAGCCGCTCACGCATTGGGACTTTTGGGGCACTTGGGGCAAGTGACGGGTTGATTGTAACCAAGACGACGATTGTCAGGGAAATTGTCAAGCAAATGAAAATCCCGGGCACAATGGCCGCAATTAGCAGATCCCCGACACTTGCCTCTGCCAATAGAGCGTAGAACACCAGCGCAATACTAGGCGGAATCAACATAGCCAATGTGCCTGATATTGCCACAATACCGCACGCAAAGCTGACATCGTAACCACGCTTGATCATTTCAGGCAAGCTGGTCGAACTCAGGGTTGCGGCAGAGGCCGCGCTCGAACCGCAGATGGCCGCAAATCCTGCACCCGCGATAGCGGTCGCGATTCCAAGGCCGCCGCGCAACCGCCCAGTCCAAGCCGCTGCTGCTGAGAATAGATCATTGGCGATACGACTAATGAGGACAAACTCCGCCATCAAAAGGAACATCGGAATTGTTAACAGTTCGTAGGAACTAACCGTTGATTGAGCAGAGGTCCCAACAATGCCGACCACAGCGGATATGCCGCCTATAATGTAAAGTCCGAGCATGCCAGAAATTGCCATAGCTAAGGCAACGGGAACACCCAGACCAATTAAAGAAATCAAGATGCAAACAATGGTGAAATTTAGCATTGTCTTTGTTCCCTATTCTTCATTCTTCACCAGGCAATTTAGGCAACGCAATGTAATCCTTGCCTGAATATGCCGATGCTCCATGTAGCCCCACTTGCATAAGTGATCGCAGGCACATCAGGACAGATCCGGTGACCATCATCAGACTCGCTATGAAGGTGGGATAGTCATAGTAGCCAGGCAACAACTCGTTCGTCTCGATTTCTTTGACAAGGTTTTCGTTAATGATCCAGCCGATTGAAAGGAACACCACAAAAGCGATAACTCCTGAAAGCAACTCAACCACATGGCGAAATCTGGGATTGAAATAGTGAACTAGCAAATCAACTGAGATATTCGCCCTTTGAGTGTTTGCTAGTGGGAACCCGAGATAGAATATGGCCACCATGAAATAGAGCGTGATGACGTCATAAGCCCAAGGCCAGGGCATATTGAAAACGTATCTCATGATAACGTCGCTGACAACTATGCACATGATTAAAATCATCACCGCACCAGAGATACAAGCAACTACGCGTTCTGCATCGCGAAGCAATTTTTCAGGCATTGTAAACCTCGGTTTCAAATATACTTCATTTCTAGCCACGTAAAAGCCCGCCAATATTGAGGTTGGCGGGCTTCTGCATCAAAACTTTCACTTCATCGCTTTTGATTTTTCATCCCAAGCTTCCAAGGCGGCAGTCCCAGGAAATCCTTGACCATCTAGACGCTGCGCCCAATCATTTTTGACTTGGGCAAGGATTTTATCCCACTTTACTCGCTCGTCGCCATTGATTTGAGTTGGAGTGATATGGGAAAGACGTTGAAGCTCTGCAGTCTCGTTGTCATCCATGTAATTACAGAAGTTCTTTGAGGCTTCGTAGCCTGCTTGGGTAACAATTTTTTGCAGATCTTCTGGCAACTTTTCCCAACTGCTATCTGACATGATATAAGTGGTAGAAACCGTTCCTATGCTTGGATCAGTCAGCGCAAAATTAATTTCTTCTGTAAGATCAAACGGCGCGAGGCTCAACAGCGGCCAAATCGCACCGTCAATCGTTCCTCGTGTAATCGCTTGATAAACCTCAGGCCCCGCCAGCCGCACAGGAGCGGCCCCAAGCGCGCGAGCCGACATTTCTGTCGCTCCACCCGATGCACGGAGTTTGACGCCGTTGAGGTCACTAGCGGTTTTGACCTCTACACTTTTTGTCAGGATTTTGTAGGGAACAAATGTCGCAATCATCAGCGAACGCACGCCCTGCTTACCGAACTCGTTTTCACCGAGGAATTCGCCCTCCTGCGCCAGTTGGTACAAGACCTCGGTTCCTCCACAAGACGTAGTTGCTTGAGAAGGAAGCTCTGAAACGCTGGTCAGCGGCAGCTTTTCTGGAGTGTAAGATGGCACAACGTCAGCCATGTCGACGACACCTGTTTGTACAAGCGTCAACATATCCTTTGCCTTGCCCAACTGCTGGGCGGGATACCATTCGAATTCTATCCGACCCTCGGACAATTCGACCGCGCGATCCATGAAGAATTGGGCACCGTTAACAGCACTGTAATGCGTAGGCGGCACAGCCATCGCAAACTTGATGGTTACCTTCTCATCTTGCGCAAGCGCGGCTCCACCCGTTGCCATTAGCGCAAATGCAGCTCCTGGAACAATTTTGCTTAAGTTCGTAGTTTTCATCTTACCCTCCCTTTTTAATATCAAACCTCACTTACTCAATAGTTTCCGCAATGCGGAACTGGTGAGCTTCTCCAAGTGTGTTTTATGTAGCATATTGAAACCTATTTATTTGACTTTATCAACCTAAATCGTCACTTTACTTAAAAGTGGTAAAATTTATTCCGCAATGCAGAACTGTTGCGGGCTAGAGCTTTCGATCATGCAACGCAGACCCCACGCTGGGATTAGAGCGCTAAACAACATGTACCCAAGCCGCCGATAAAGCTGGAGGTCTGGCCTCCGCTGAACTTTCTTGACTCAATCAAATTTCTAAAGCTAGCACTAGTGTGGTCATTCAACTGTCCCGCTTGCGTGATGCTATGAGCGGTAAAATTGCGGAAAAGTCCTTTCCTTTTCCGCCCTCGTTTTCAACGAACTGTTCATACAACTGTGTTGCTAAGGCCCCAATAAGCGTGTCAGCATTGGCAGCCTTTGCGGCCATTTGGGATAGACGTAGATCTTTAAGCATGAGCTCAGAAGCGCACCCAGGCTCGTAGTTTCTATCCGCTGGCGAAACTGGTCCAACTCCGGGAGCAGGACAATACGCATTCATAGACCAGCTAAATCCCGAGGACGTTGACACCACATCAAACATCGCTTGTCTATCAAGACCCAATTTATCGGCCAGCGCGAAGGCCTCACAGGTCACAATCATAGTCGCTCCAAGGACCATATTGTTGCAGATTTTAGCCGCTTGCCCGTTGCCGGACGGACCACAGAACACGGCCGTTTGACCCATGATGTCAAACAGTGGTTTGGCGATTACAAAACCCGCATCTTCACCACCAACCATGAAAGTAAGTGTTCCGTCCGTTGCTCCGACTACACCGCCCGACACTGGCACATCGAGGGCGAAGAGCCCTGCAGCCGAGCATCGGCAGCCACTGCGCGAGCGCTGTCCACGTCCACAGTAGAGCAAGACCGCGCCCTTTTGCATAACTGGAATGATCTGAGAAGCCACGTTGCGAAGAACTTCTCCGTTTGGAAGCATAGTGATTACTATGTCTTCACCCTGCGCAGCTTCGTGGCCACTGGCTACGATCGTGACGCCTTCCAAACTTTTTGAACCATATCAAAGCCTGTGACACTATAGCCCGCGTTTGCGAGATTGGCAGCCATTGGGCCACCCATATTGCCCAACCCGATGACACCAACTTTCATAGAGAACCCCTTTCTTTTATTAGTTCAAAGGCACGTCCTTTCTAGGATTCGCTCCCAAAAAGGACACTCTTCGTTTTATAATTCTTCACGCTCAGAACTTCTGGTCATGAGCATTTCGAGCAACCAGCTTGGCGTTGACAGTTGAGGACTCCGATTAGGCGGGCGCATTCTCTCCGACCTCGACAACAATGCGGCCAACTGTTGTGACTTCAAAAAATTTATCCATAACATTGTCGAGTTCTTTGAACGGAATTGGCCGCGCAAACTCCTTAATGTGCAGGGGCTTCAAATCGCTCCCTAGCCGCTTCCACAATGCAACACGTTCGGGCATTTGCAGTTGACGCGATACGTTGATGCCAAGCACGTCGACTGACCGCAGGACAAAAGGCAAAACAGACGTGGAAACTTCATGGGAAACAGCCATACCTGCGCTGGCCACTTTCCCGTGGGGCATCGTATGCGCCAGTAGACGGTCAAAATATTGCCCTCCCACATTATCAAAGGCCCCTGCCCAGAGCATTTCAGGGGCAAGTGGACGCTTGTCTGCAAACAGCTCTTCCCGTGTCAGGATTTTTGTGGCCCCTAGAGTACGCAGGAAATCATACTCTGCTGTCTTCCCAGAAATGGCAGTCACTTCAAATCCACGTTTGGAGAAAATGTCGACGGCTGTGCTGCCAACACCGCCTGTCGCGCCGCTAATTCCAATTGGGCCGTCGTTTGGAGTAAGACCCGATTTTTCGATACGCTCGACAGCAAGTGCAGCCGTCAATCCTGAGGTTCCCAAAGCCATCGCTTCGAATAGGTTAAGCCCATCCGGCAAAGGGACGATCCAGTCCGCCGGTACACGTGCGTATTCAGCATAGCCGCCGTCTTGATTAACACCGAGTTTGTAATTTGTAACAATTACCTCATCACCCGCTTTGAAACGCTGATCACTAGACTCGACAACCTCGCCGGACAGATCAACACCCGTGACACATGGGCGGTTAGTCCTAACATTTTTACCAACACCACGAGCGGCCATCGCGTCTTTGTATGTCACCGCTGAATATGCGACACGGATTGTCACATCACCTGCGTCAAGATCATCTAGTGTAAGCTCCTCAAAGCGGCACACCGGCTTGCCGTCAATTGTATGAACTCTATACGCGTTAAACTTTTCCATTTTTTCCTCCAGTTTTAATTAGTTTGATTTAGCTACCGAGGGAGCTGACAACTGAGTCGCGTTTGTTCGAATGAGCCCCCTCTTGATAAGATTCGTGATCCGGCCCTCATCGAATCCGAATTCGTCGATGAGGACATCGTGTGTATGTGAACCAGGATCTTGTCCCGCCCACCTGATTGAGCCAGGCGTATGTGTCAGGCGCGGAACGACACCAGCAAGCTTAATAGACCCAAACCGCTCGTCGGGAACATCAACCAACATCTCTCTTTCGCGGTATAGGTCGCTTTCAAAGATGTCGGACATCTTATAAATGCGCGCGGCGGGAACATCGGCTTTTTCCAGAATGTTTTCAATTTCTTCGAGATTTTTGGTTGCCGCCCAATCAGAGACAGTTTTCTCCAATGCTTCCTCGTTTCTAGCACGATTGACTTGTGAGGCGTATTGTTCTGCTTCCGCTAGTTCAGGCCGCTCCATCGCTACCATTAACCGCTGGAAAACACGGTTTGAGAGAGCCGTAATGTGGATGTGGCTTCCATCCTTGGTCGGATAAAGGTTGTTTGGAGTGCTATGAGGCAACTTTGAGCCAGAACGGGAAAACATCTTTCCGAGTTTATCAAAAGTAGGGACCGAGTTCTCCATAAAACTGAAGGCGGATTCAAACAGTGATGCATCAACCACTTGCCCACGGCCTGTGGCCTGAAGACTTGTCAGAGCAAGCATTGTTCCGAAAGCCGCATAGAGAGCAGCGATATAATCGGTAAGCGGCATTGCGACGCGTGAGGGGGGACGATCTGTGTCTCCGATCATCTCACGTAAACCGCTGACCGCCTCGCCGATAACTCCATATCCGGGCTTGCTGCTCCATGCGCCAGTCTGACCAAATCCGCTGATGCGCGTCAGAATAATTTCGGGATTTATCTTACAGAGGTCCTTATAACCGAGGCCCCATTTTTCCAAGCCGCCTGGCCTGAAGTTCTCGACAACTATGTCCACCCTTGGGATCATCTCACGAATAATATCGCAAACTTCTGGTTGCCTTAGATCCATTGAGAGAAGTCGTTTACTTCTCAGGATGCTCGCTGCGTAAAGGGAGCTTCCCCCAAAAGTTTCGCCAAGATTGCGCACTGGATCGCCAACAAGATCTTCAACTTTAATGACGTCTGCACCGAAGTCTGCAAGTAACCTTGCACAGAATGGCCCCGCAGCTGTTGAACCAAGCTCGAGAACTGTCAAACCTGTCAGGGGTGGAGCGCCAGTGTCGTCGTTCGGCTGCATGCTAAATTTCCTCCATTAATGTTGGTTGAATGGTTTTAGAGTTCATCGAATAGCGCTGAGCCCAGTCAATTCTCGCCCATGAATGAGTGTTAGAATACCCGGTGTTCCGTCTGGAATAGTGAGCATCCTCACATCACGCGCCATCCGCTCCAGGCCCAATTCTTTCGACAGACCCATCGCTCCGCAAATTCGCATAGCCAACGCTATTGCCTTGTCGCAAGCATCGACGGCATAGCGTTTGGCCATGGCTGATACGCCGTTTGCGCGCCCACCAGAATCAATCACTGAGAGTGCATTCAGACACATCAGTCGTGCTGAAGTTATAAGCGCATCAGCTTCAGAAAGATCCTGCTGAATCAACTGAAACTCGCCTATGTACTTGCCGAACTGCTTGCGGCTTTTTGCATGTTCCAAGGCTATATCAAAGGCGCGCGACGCCTGATTTACAGCCATCAAGCCTACAAGTGGCCGATTGGAAAGCCAGGTAAGTGTAAGCAGTTTAGCGGTATCGCCCTTGTCAGGAGACAGGCAAGACTTTGGCAAACGGCAATCCGAAAACACCATCTCGCCATGAGGAGACTGACACAGACCCATCATGTGGATTGGGCTCGTTTTGACATCTGCCGTATGCATATCTACCAAGACTCTTGCGACTGAAGTTGTACCATCAGCCCGTTCAATCTTGCCCGTAATATTTGCAACATCACACGTTGTAGCGTTAGATATCCACATCTTGGTTCCGTCGAGTATCAACTCATCGCCATCTTCGCGGATACGGGTTCTAACTTCGCGTGGGTTTGAACCCATGTTCGGCTCGGAGCTGCCAGTTGCGGCAATAATATTGCCAGCAATGAGCGGCTCAAGATAAGTTTCCCGCTGCTCATCACTCCCGCCATAAAAAATGCGTGTAGCAGTGGCCTCGTGAGGTTGAAGCATCAAGCCGATGGTCGGCGGAATGTTCTGCGTAATCAGCCCGTAGTCCAACATCGACAATCCGGCCCCCCCGCCACTTTCGGGAATCCGCGCAGAGGTAAGTCCCAACTCGGCTGCCGCAGCAAAAATCTTGAGAATATCTGGCTTTGATAGAACACCACCGGTGTCTCCTGCATCCAAGATCGGAAGCATATCTCTTTCAACCATGCGTTGGGTTGAATCAGTGATCATCTTTTGTTCGCTTGTGTAATTAAAATCCACGTCACTCTCCCTTCTGAACTATTCAAATTAAATTTAAGAAAGTTCATGCCACCATTTAGTGACATCCTGTTTGTTAAACACGCGCGAAGAACTTGGTGCCTTGGGCATTGAAGTAGCCGAGCGACTGAACCGCGGTGTTGGTGCTGGCTGCCATTGCCCTCCGACTTCAACGAAGGCATTGCGCTCGACGAGATGACAGTCAGCCCGAGCTTCATCGAGGTCCAGAACAGGCGAAACACAAACGTCCATGCCAGCAAAGATTTCAACCCACTCGTCTCGGGCTTTCTCGGCGAAACGAGCCTTGATGCTATCACGGAGTCTGGGCCAGGTCTCACGATCACTTTTCCACTCGAGAAGAACCTCTGGCAGTCCCGCTCTATCAATAAATTGTGCGAAAAACTTGTCTTCGATTGCGGCCAGAGCGATTATTTTCTGATCTTTGCACTGATAGGTGTCGTAGTAAGGAGCGCCTGAATCGAGGAAATTTGTTCCGCGCTCCAGCCCCCAAATTCCTGCGTCATACATACCGAAAAACTGAGCGGTCAGCGCTAGCGTCCCGTCGACGACACTAGCATCAACAACCTGACCATGGCCAGATTTTCGCATTTCGTGCAATGCTGAGAGTATCCCGATGACAAGGGTCATGCCGCCTCCGGCAAAGTCACCCAAGATATTTAGGGGTGGTGCAGGCAAATCCCCTTTGCGACCGATGAGTGATAACGCACCCGAAACGGCGATGTAGTTCAGATCGTGCCCTGCGAGCCCCGCATTGGGCCCGGTCTGACCCCAACCAGTCATTCGAGCATATATTAGCTTTGGATTGTCAGCTAAACAAACGTCCGGCCCTAGCGACAATCGCTCCATTACTCCTGGCCGATAACCCTCAATAAGTACATCCCCATCCTTAACGAGAGATCGCGCGATTTCGCAATCCTCGGCCGATTTCAAGTCGAGATTCACGATACTACGACTCCGCAAGTTATAGTTGTATTTTCTTGGACGCTTCACGCCCAGATTGTCAGGTGACGTTCTCTCGATCCGCAAGACAGTCGCGCCCAAATCGGCCAGCAACATGGCTCCAAACGGACTGGGGCCAACGCCGGCGAACTCAACAATCTTCACGTCAGTCAGTGGTCCGCCGGACATTCTCACCCCTTCGCAAACGCCACGCAACATAACTTGCGCAACCAATTGACATCTCTCAAAATTGTTCCTCAATGCGGAACAAAGTTTTTACCAAGACGTTTTCTTATTGCCTTATTTACAGTGTTTATATTAAATTGCAACCAAGCTTTACTATAGTGTATAAAATTTCTGTAAACTAGTTCCGCATTGCAGAACTGATCTTCCAGGATGGTGCCTCAGGCAAAGCTGAACATGCCAATCAAGTAAATAATTGGCTTGAAACGAAGGAAACCGTATTGTCGAACGCAATCAGAACATCAAAGACCACCAGATATCGTGCATTCGCGCTTCGCAAGAGGATGGATTGGCGCCTCATCACCGCTATTTCAGCGCTCAGTATGAAAGCCTCGCTGAAAAACCTTCGTAATGTCAGACAAAAAGCTTACGCAGAACCCAACAATCTCCGACGCCGCTCTAACAGAGGTGCTGCCTGCCATATAGGCGACTACATATCGAGACGAGATACAATGATACTCGCATTCAAGATAACGTGCGCCACTTCCTATAACTTGGCGAGCAGGAGGCAAATCCCGTGAGAATCTGGGGGGCCAATAGTGTCGGTATTGGTGGGCTTTTGGCTGCCTCAGCAATGCTTGCCGAGATTCTTTACAAGCTCACAAACAGTTCCAGTTTTTTTTATCTTGCGGTTGCTTTTCTCACATCGGCAATCGGTATATATTTCCCCCAAATCGGATGGTCGAAGCGCTTATATGTGTTGATCGGCATCGTCTTATCTTTATGGACTCTTACATACTTGGACACAGGGATTGCGACTCTTGTTAATGGGCTGGAGCGCTCAGTTTTCACTGCGGCGTTCTTTATCGCAATGTTGTCTATAAGCAGTGCGGCTGTAAGCTCCTCAATGCTCATCAACTGCGGTCTTTTCATCGTGCAGCAACCTTCTGGTCGTAGATATGCGGCCCTTACGGTCGGTGGACATCTGTTCGGCCTTGTGATGTTCTATGGAGCCATCACCCTATTAGGGTCTCTGGTGGCAGCAAAAGCTACGAAGAATGGTGCCTGCGAAAACCTGGGCACGCAACGAATGCTGCTGGCAGTTCAAAGAGGCTTTGCATCAACCTTACCTTGGACACCGTTAGCCTTTCCTGTTGCGGTGACAATCGCCATCATACCTGGAGCCAACTGGGCTCACTCAGTCTTCTTTTGCGGTTGTTCTTCACTCATAATAATGAGTGTGGGTTGGATTCTTGATGCAGTCGGCAAGAGGCAAGAAGCGGCCGTCGCATCCAACATTAAGTTTAGTCAAGCTGAGTGGAGCAGGCATTTATGGCCACTATTGCTGCTTCTTGGGTGCATACTTGCGTGCGCCTCCACGGTGAGCTTTGCGATGGGGCTGCGTATTTCAGAATCCGTCACTATAGTTGCGCCTATGATCGCCGTGATCTGGCTCTTGTTCCAATCTCAGAACTCAGAGTTTTTGGGCCAAAGAGCATTCTTGCGCCAAAGACTGGCCGCCTTCTCTTTCGAAGAATTGCCGCGTGCGCGTGGCGAGTTTACCCTGGTAATTATGGCGCCGCTAATCGGCATTCTTGGTGCCGGGTTGTTGTTACCCATGACAGGGGGCTTTGACATGCACCTAGATACGTTTCCGCCGCCTGTATTGCTGGTCATTATCTTCTGGTTATTACCGGTTACGGGCCAGCTCGGCATGCACCCGCTCCTTATAGTTTCATTCTTGGCACCACTTATACCTGACCCTGTAACTTTAGGAATTAACCCCGCAGTCCTTGTCACTACAATCACCAGTTCGTGGGCTTTGACCAACATCACATCGCCATTCACAGCGTCAGTTTTGGTTGTTGCTAGGCTTGGCAAAGTGAGCCCTCTTCAAGCCGGATTGAATTGGAATGGTTTGTTCGGCTTGTTAGCGGGGATTATTCTTTCAATCTGGATCTCAGTATTGGCAATACTGATATAAAAGCCCCACGCCCGCGCTGCGTTCATTCAGTATGAGACATCGCGTTTGTAATTTTCTTTGCCGTAGTCAAAACTTCGACGATTGATTTCTCGACAAGTTCTTCAGTCATACGGAATAAGGGAATTGCAACACCGAATGCGCCAACAACATTACCGTCATGATCAAAGATAGGAGCAGCCACGCCTCCCATCTCCGAATGCATTTCACCCAGAGTAACAGCATATCCAGTATCGCGAATCTGTTGCAGAATACCTGCCAATTTCCCAAGATTTATCTCTGTGTTTTCTGTTCTCTTGTTTACTTTCATTTTTTTTACAGCTTCCCAAAGCCGTGCGTCATTGGCCAGAATGGATCGTCCGGTGGCAGTGCAATATGATGGCACCGCTCCACCCAGTTGTGTCTGCACTCTGATCGAACGTTGAGATTCAAATTTCGCGATATATACCACATTTCCATCTCCGGTCGAAACGGCCAAGTGAACGGTCTCATCGGTCGTTTGCATGAGCTCCTTAAGGTATGGTCGGGCGACGAAAGATACGTCATGCTGTTCCAAAGCTGGCAGACCAAGTCGCCAAAGCTTAAGCGTCAGACTGTATTTTCGCGTTAGGTCGTCCTGAACGATAAAGTCCTTATTCAGGAGTGTTGCTAACATCCTGTGCACGGATGATTTTGGCCGCCCCGTCCCCTTAACAAAATCTTTAAATTGTAGTGTGTTGGTATTATTTTGAACGAAAAGCTCAAGGAGATCGAGTGTCGCTGCCACAGAACCCATCATATGATTTCGATCAAAGCTTGCAGGTGTTTTTGCTGCGTTATTCTTTGGTTTCGTTGCCGTCATGAGCCCCCCAAGTGCGTTACTACTTACAATATCTTACTTCTTCAAAGGATACCCTACCCACACAAACCGATGCAATCGGAATGAAACTCACAGCCAACCGTATGGTAATTTGCCAATTCGGCCACATTCGCAGACCTTGCACAAATAGGTGACCTTGAAATCGTTATTCAGCCGGCAGCTTTGACATAGTTCAGGACGACGTTCGCCACCTGACCCCGCCGGTTTGTCAGAAACGTCTTCGAAGCAAGATCCGTCTTGAAAGCCGCCGTCAGCGTATGCTGATTTGAAACATGAATCAAGCTGAGAGCAATGGTAAGGTACAGGTCTGCAGCGCGACAATCAAGCTGAGAATGCGGTAGTGGGTCACTTTGAAATTAAGATTAGAAACAAGAAAACCCTACCGAAGCAGGGCTTTCAAGGACATTGACAATATCTAGGCTAATCGGAGCTTGTCATCGCTCGGTGATCAGCCTGCCTAGTACTCTAGGTCTTAAAGCCCGATGAACGGGATACAACGTCATAATTAGTGACCACTTGCCGCCAAATCAAGTCAGAAGTGGCTACTCGGTGAAATTGTGAACACCCAAGCCATGTAGCACTGCTTTCCTAACAGCGTGTAAATCCTCAGGGCTGGCTTGCGGTGTATCCCACTTGCGCCTGCCGATTTTAAACCCTTCAAGCCTATATAGGCCGATGTTCAACACCATGTCGCATTTTGCCCAGCACGGCAGGTCGTCACGCTCTTTCGGGTGATAGTTTTTGGACAGTTGAACCACATAGGGAAGGTTTCTCGCTGGTGCGCTTAGGCTTATCGGAACAATTGCCACGATATGAGACCGGTGGGTAACTTGGGAGAAATGACCATAATCGGCCTTACCTTCACCATTTCTGGCTCCACAAACCCCTTGAAGTTGCACATCAATATTTGGCCCGCACGTGGGTGAAAATTAATCGGCAATCAGACAGCTTTCTTTTTGTAAGGCCCGCGCTTCTTTGGGGCTTCCTTGTTTGCGTCAATGATAGCAACTAGATCGGCAATATCCCAAAGACGATCAGTAAGGCCCGCCTCCATTGCAGGGGTTACCTTCAACGTTTGATGCACCTTTACAAAATTATAGTACATGAAGTGCAGCGCAACCGCGTGCATGTGGTTTTCGACCTTCTTGCTGAAACCATTGGTCAAACGGGTAAAGCGGCGCATGTGCATCCGCATGGTCAGGTTTTGGCGCTCGACATGAGATGTGCTGACCAGTTCCTTGATCGGGTAGCGAACGCATCGTCCTGGTCGATAAACGCAGAACGCGGCGTTTCCATCCGGGCGCGGATTTCCTGCGTGAGGGCTGCTAGGGCCACATCGCGTTCCTGTTCGTCCTGCATCATCTGCTCCAGCGCGGCCGCCACAGCAGCGCTCTGTGTGGCGAACACGCCCTGTCCCACCTTTTCCATGAGGAAGTGGTGATGGCGGTCGGTAAAGCTGAGGGTGGTTTTGACGGTCATCTGCGCCTCCATGGTATGACTGAGTCATATACAAGCTGCGGGCGATGGTTTCAACGGTGGTGGATGCGACGCTTCTGCTGATCATGCCCAAACGCAAAAAGCCCCACTTTTCAGGAGGGGGACTCGTCAAACGTTGAGGTGGCGTTGAGGTAAAACGATGAGTGCTATACACAAGTGTTTTTGTCGGATTCTAACCATCTGTAAAGGTTACAGAATTTGGTTGCGGGAGTTGGATTTGAACCAACGACCTTCAGGTTATGAGGCCAAATCCATGACTAAGCACTCCATGAACATCCTTTGAACATATGGCCAACCCCGTGTCGCATGGGTGTTG
>Ga0105055_10008464_pt1 | contig 13371 bp, 10 predicted proteins | sample BON03_FD_78090 | JGI IMG/M metagenome (GOLD analysis project Ga0105055, IMG submission 78090) | Freshwater microbial communities from Lake Bonney liftoff mats and glacier meltwater in Antarctica - BON-03 | ecosystem: Environmental > Aquatic > Freshwater > Ice > Glacier meltwater | place: Lake...
AGATGAAAGGAAAAACATGTCATCACTGGTTATGGCTAACTCACCGCCTGGACAATCGAGATTCTTAGGACGACCACCCACAGCAATTAATATCCTCTCAGCAGAAATCATCTCTTCCTTGCCTTTCTTATCAATCGATTTGACTGTATGTGCATCCATGACAACCCCGAGTTTGTTCAAGTACTTGACTCCTTTTTCTCTCAAGGATACTTTATAGCCAAAGTTCAACGATAGAATGTAATCGCGGACATTGTTCACCATCGTCTCCCAATCATGACCATTCACATCCACATTCCAGCCAAAATGGGCGCTGTCATGCATGCTTTCACCGTTTAATGCAGCATGATGAAATAGTTTCTTCGGGATACATCCTACGTTCACACATGTACCACCTAGACCCCATGATGACCCTTGAGGTGACGGTTTAACAAAGTCAAGAAGCGCCACGCGTGCTCCAAGAGCAGATGCCTCCTTCGCCGTTGCGAGGCCCCCAGAGCCTCCACCAATCACAATCAGATCATAATCAAATATAGCCGAAGAAGAAACACTGGGATCTTCAACTGGGACAGCTCTGAGATTGTCAGTCACCCCGCTTCCGACTCCTCTAGCATAGCTGAAAACACTTAAGTAAACGATGGCGCTGTTCAAGGTCACTTACTCTAGAAAGTCTTCGATTCCTCCGATATACTCCGAGTCGTCAAGCCATGCAATTGCAGCAATACCATGCACAGAGGCGCCATGTAACTTCGATGCCACTTTAGGTAACCATGCAGCGAAAGCTTCATGGGACTTGTGTTCGATAATTTCAACAGTAATGGAGTTGGGGTAAAGATGTTCCAGACTCGAAGCTACATTGGCGGCCTTCTGAAAGTCAGAGCCTGAAGAAGACTGATTAGTGCATATACTAATAGCCCATAGGGTACTTACTCTGCTGCCAGCCTGCTACGCTGATCTTCCTCATACCAACAAAAATCGGATAATTTGGAGTAAAATTATTATCCATCTAATAGGACTATTGATTTGAAATTGTGGATATAGACGCAATATGGGAATGCATGGACCAGACAACTAGTTCTTCTCAATTATTAATAGGCTTTATGATAAATAGATTCATAGATTAGATATATAGATAGATAGATAAGAAGAAAATAAAGACGAATCACCTTTCATAAGATGAAGATCGTGTCAATCCTTGATGAATTCATTTGATGTTTTTATCGCTTGCCACATAGTTCGGATCACCTGCGGACACTGCCATCTATGTTAGTAAAGTTCTGCCATATTTCAACCAGTACTTACTCATCACGACTTCTTCTGAACCTGGAGCACCCCAATTATGCGCCCCTCCTCCATTCTTCGACACGCTCACTTTAAAATCCTGTCCGGTCTGCGAATGTCGCTCTTTCTCTCTTGCTGGCATTTTCTCTTTGCTATGAAGTTGGTTTCTGATGGGGGAATTGTTAATTCTCCAGAAAAATCTCCACCGAAAAGTGGATTTACGTCTATGAGTTTATTAACGGTTACTCTATTCTCCAAATCCAAGATTTGCACTGTGAATGTATAGTACTTCTAGCATACGAGTCGTCTACGGAGAACACTATCCGAACATGAGCTGAATAACACAAAAAAAAACTCGTTTTCCATGAAATTTTTACCGGATAAATTAAATTTTTTTACTAACCATTACTCTAATGATTGATGATTGATGATACACCTCGAAATTTCGAGACGATTAAACTGAAAACTTCAACGAAAACTTACTTTCTATTAACCCCCACTTCCCGCTATCGATACTCACCGACCAGCAGTCTTTCTTGTCGTCTATCCATCTCAGACGTCATAGAAGTTAATCCACCGGTGTCATATCAATCTCTTCACCGTCAACTCGACCCAATTGCGCCTTTTAAGTAGCGGATTCATTTCGGTTACAATTTAACAAACAAGAGACTCGAGCCTTCCTTAGTACTTGACTAGATAGTAGACTGTTAGAACTTCAATGGTGGTCTTTTCTCCGTTTATTAGAGTAGTTGAATACGAACTTAGTCACGAGGAGCGAAGAATAAAGAAGCATGCTGTGATGCGTGTGAGGTTTTCTATGCAGCTCTATAAGAATACGAAGAAGGAGCCGACTATTCGGTGTATGAACGAACATTTATGGATGTCCCCTAAAGTGAAACGGCAGCGAATTTGTTAACTTACTGTGTATAGCAGCCTATGTATATAGTACCGGTAGCTTCTATTAATAAAATTAAAAAATTGTATTTACTTCTTTCTAGTGAGTAGATTTCTCTGCTTTCAAAACTGTTTTCAACCTCGACAAATATCACATTTAATTTAAGCGCTCAAAAACAAATCGACATAAAATTACTAGCGAGTACTTCATATCCGCTCATCTCTCCAATGAGCAGGAATTGACAAACATTTCGTTATTACTATTATTTAGTTTTCTTCGTTTCTGGAAGTGGTGCAGCTATATTTTCAAATTTTTCAGCCGCAAACGTTTCATCGTCCCCCCGAGGTCGGAAGAACAAATAGACTATTGCAAATCCAATGGAGATTCCTGTTAGCGCCAATGCCACCATCTCCGTCAAAGGAAGCTGAGCAATCTGCTCCCATGGTTGGAGCTTAATCTCTCGAGGAACTTTAGCCTCCACCACACCCTCCGGGACGATGTCCTCCTCATGAATGTCGTTCACAAATTGGATCAACCTCTCATAAGACCTCGCTCCTGTAAATTTATACATAGATCCAGCTCGAAAATATAGCAGTGTGGGTAGACTTTGAATTTGAAACCGTCGTTGCAAAATGGGGTCAGAAGTAACATCCACCTCAGCTATATTGATCTCACCAAGCAACTCTTGGAAAAATCGGTGAATTCAGATCAAAAGAGAGTATAGTGGCAAAATAACGATGAGTGTACTTACCAGTGGCGAGCTTCTCCCATTTAGGTTTAAGCATTGTGCAATGTCCACACCATGGAGCATAGAACTTGACAAACCAATCACCAGTGGTAGCACCAGTGGATGCTTGAGTGTCATGTTCAAAATTAATATCACTAAGAACAACAACATCACTAGCATCGCATAACCATGAAACCAAAAGCAAACCAACGATTCTCATCATCACAACAACTAAAAAATCCTGTTTTATATCCCCCCATGGTCTACCCATTGTAGTGAATATTTATAATCTGCGGCGGGCATGCTGGAATCACACACCATGAATTACATTCATTCATCTCTTTAACAGTTTTCCAAAAGCAGGAACTAAGAACTCATAGTACAACGAGTACACACCTCTTCACTCCAGCCTCTGCTAAAACAGCACGCGTCAGAGAGTCTCACAAATAGAAACACTACAATTGAATTCTCTAACTTAGATTACTTTCACTTTTAGTTTTGACTTTGTCTAGCTATTTTCGAACCAAAAGAGACACGGTCATAATAAGTGGGGCACCAGAAGACTCGAACATCGGTCAAAACATGTTCAATATATTTATGAGATGCTACAATGCTAAATTCACGGTACAAGAAATGAACCTATTTGAAATAAAACTGTGGCTATAATTTATTGTTTAACTGCTTTTGTGTAATCCTTTCATTCCAATTCAAACTAGTTTTTATAGCCGAAAAGAAATCACCATTTTCACCTCTATTCGCTATACAAGGCACCGGAAATTCACTAACACGACAAATAACAGAATCACCTGGCTGCAATTCAATCCTATCCTGCCCATCAAAAGCCACCCAAGCGGTCGCTCTTGCTGAAGATGGAACTTTAAGAGTCACCAGATTCGTATCCGATAAAACTAGCGGTCGAAAAGAGAGTGAGTGCGGACATATAGGAGTGACTGATACGCAGGGTATTGAAGGGTATATCATACTACCACCAGCAGACAGCGAGTATGCAGTAGAACCGGTAGGCGTCGAAACGATGATACCATCTCCTTGCACGTTCGTTACTGGAGTTTTACTTTCTTTACCAATGTACAAATCAAGATTCACTATTGTTGAATTAGGACCTCGATCAACAACAACTTCGTTGAGCACCGTTCTCCGGTATTCGTCACCGTTGACGTTTTTAATGGTGACTTCAAGTCGGAGTCTCATTGTAAGCGGGTTCTCTTCGTACATGACGCGTTGTAGCGATGGAATGAGTTCTGGCAATGGGAATGTACTAAGAAAACCCAACGAACCCATAGCGAATGAAACAACAGGAGGGCAACCATGGGGAAATAGGTGACAGGTCCAAATGATGGTCCCATCACCACCCAAGCAAACACAAAAGTCAATCGGCAACTGAGATATTTGAGAAGGGTAATAACCACAAACATCGAGACTATTCAAGGTATCAACAAAGTCATGATGGGTTTTGTCATCATAGACGCTCGATTCAACAACCACAGATATACCTTCCTGTTTGAAATACCGCGCAGTATCGAGCATAGCTGCACGAGTATCTGGTTCGTGAGGTTTCTTTACGATTAAAACAGTTTTAGGCTTATGGACCCACTTAAGCTTCATCAACATCTTGGTCACATGAGGCAAATGCAACAATCCGGTCCCTATCTTCTGCATTTCACATTCATGGTCATTGCAGGTAAGTAAACGATATCCGCATCGTGTTTGATTCAGCTTGGGGGGCTCCACCGCAAAATCCTTCAAAGCATCAACGCCTTTTGGAGCGAAGCAAGGAAGTTCTTCTTCTTCAGATGAATCGGACTCACTTCCGGATTTGAAACTGCACATGCGAGCGAGTGATGGTGGTTGAGCATGCAAGATATTGCATAGAATACCATCGTCAGATGAAGTGCGGGATCGGAGCCCACGAGGCTTAGACCTCGGCGATGCTCGAGGTGATGCCCTAGGTGAATAGCTCTTTGATACTTGGGGACTAAGTTCAAATGTATCAAGATGCAGAGGAAATTTCATGTGATCACCTTGCAGGCTGCCCACCGGTGTTATGTTGGCGCCCATCGAATCGTGCTCGTCTGCTGAAGCACTCTTCGTTCTGATCTTTTTCATCGTGGTGGTTTTGCTGCTTTGCTTCATTGCCTTGATTTCTGCCTCCAACTCACGGATTCGTTTCGCTTGCATAGACACCACAGACAATTGGGGAAGCAACTTGTTGAGGCTTTCAATTGCTTCGTTAACATCACCTATCATCGTTTCAACAAAGGATTCTACCCATGATGAAATAGACAGGGGACCGTACCGTTGGATCAGTTGGTGATGAGTAGCTCCAAGGGAGAGGTCGAGATGGAGAACAAAGCGCGAGATGTGTGGCTTGTGAAGGTCCCTGTTCGAATCGCGAACTTGTGGGATAATCTAGCCAGCGATCCTATGGTGATGGGTGACCAAAAACTTGGCAGCCTTCGAGTCTATCAACAAAGTACGTCATTGATGATCGTTTGAAATCTTGTTTTGAATTTGAGATGTAGAGGGAGGTGGTCATAGATTGACATTTCATGTTACTCCGCCTGAAGGTGAAACAAAAAAACCTGCCATTTTAGGAAATGATTTTTCGTTGCAGTTCAATAAAATGACTGAGAAAATGAATGTATTCTCTCGTGGAGATGGCGGTGTCAAAGTTGAAGGTGCAGTTGAACAGCGATTTTTTATGCAGCCTTTAAGCACCAATAATTATAAGCAAGCAGTAGCGTCGCGAGCATCTGAAACTAGCGCTCATTTCGGGGTTATCAAAGAGATTAACAGCTGGGAAGGAATGAGCACACAAGGGAAGTTGAGGGTGATCCCGATGGATAGTCGCAGCGATGATGAAGAAGAAGGAATGGATTCAAAACGCAGAAAAATTACCCCAGATGCAGATGGTGATGAGATTCTTCGGTCAAAGATATTCGAGCTGTTCGCTTCGAAGGACAGGGAGGGGAATAAGATGGAGCACTGGGCTCTCAAAGATATAAAACGAGAAATGAAGGAGCTGAGTAACTCTGACAATCAACTTACTAGAGTGCGAGACATTTTGAAAACCATTTGCGATTTTCACAAATCTGGAGATTATGCCAAGTGTTATTCCCTCAAGGCTGAATACAGAGGATAATTATTATTGTATTTGAAACTTACAAACTAGCTTTTATTATTTACTTTATAGAATGCGAAAGAATCTTAAGATCATTTTTGATTTCATCATATTCCTTCTTGGAAGGCTGAATACAAATTTAGGTATGTTCTCTTTTTCAGGATGTAGGAATAAATCAAGTATTTAAAAGTAACAGCTTATTATTAATTAATACTTGAGCTTGAAAAATTCATTTTTAAATAGTTCTCTGGAAGAGTGAATTTAGAAACTCATTTAGAAAAGTGTTTCATCTTGTCTTGAATCCTGGCTGATTGTTCGCGAACGACACTGGTACGATCATGATATCTTTGAATGTTTCGATTGCTTGTTGTTAATTTCTGTTCCCTGTATATATTTATTCAATACCATCAGTTTCTAAAAGCAGCACTTACAAATCTACAATCATTTGCCTGTGCTGAAGAAGCTCACTTTGGTTTTTACACAATTGGATGTTTTGATGTGCCAATTGAATCTCTGTATTGTGTAGTTGTTTGGTAATCAGTAATAATTGAGATTGTAGATTGTGTCGTTGTGGCTCCAGGATGTTTAACTGGGTCAAATGTTGTTCCTTGGCTTTTGAAGTCAAGATGTTGATAAATGGTTCATTTCAAACATACTTACTGGCTTCCAACTCAGACAGATGGGCCATAAAGTGACTTGTTTCATCCTCCATTGACTGCTTTCGAATGCTTGAATTTAGCGGTTCAAAATGGTGATTTGAAAATTCAATCTTGTTTCTTTTTCAAAATGGAAATAAGATTTGATTTCAAACTTGCATTCTGGATTAATCAAAAACCAAAAGGTTTCATCAAAATACAAGTATGCATTTACTATTATCGATTCAAGATTATTATTTTGATTCATTTTTGAATGAGTCGATTGGTGTTGCGTCATAGTAGCATCGTTTTCCGTCATGGAGATAGAACTCCAACATTCAACTGCATGGAGCCATGTGTAATGAGTGCAGGTCAGGAAGGTGAGTTCAAACCGCGTATTCGAATGATGCATTGATCATCAACAGCTGCCGCATGGGCGAAAACACTGCCAACCACAACACAACGAAACCAACTGAATACGTTATTTCCAGTAAGTTCCTCCCATGCTCAAACTCGAGATGAGCGTTTGGGTATATTTGGAAGTCTGACACAATTGGGTGTGTTTGAATGCTTCAAATTGGGACGCGTGCTCTCTGAGCGTTGGGATGGTTTGTGTCGAACATCAGCAGATGGAAACGTTCTTGTGGAAGCGACGAGCTCCAATTTCAAGCGGACGCAGATGAGTGCACAGGCGTTTCTACTAGGAATTTTTCCTCGATTGAATCAGACAATCAAGGTCAAGGTCCCTGATGAAGACTCACCTTTGAACATTTGGGGCAGAGATCGTGAATTAGCAAAACTAGTGATAGAAAATATAAACACTATGAAAGAGGCTGAAGAATCTACTGAGATACAGCGTACTATGTCGGAGGTGCAGACGACAATACCAGTGCTAGCTGCGATGCTCCGTCCATTTTCATGGATGGAACTAACAGATCATTTTCATTGTCGAGCTGCAAGAGCTAGTTCTCGATATTGTCACGAGAAGAAAGAGAAGATATTTGACTCAGAGATAGTATCATCGGGTGAACTTGAAGCATTCACAGATGCAAGTAAAATCCTGGAGCTATATCATGAAATGAAGAGTAGTGATGACATGTCTCTCGATGACGTTCGAATGTTTCTGGAAAAGTATTTGGGTGTGTTTGTAGGTAATTCAGACCCTCAAGCCTTTCTAGATGTGTTGGACACCGATGGAAACGGTATTATCGACGCAGTCGAGTTCGCTCATTTTATGGTCAATTCTGAGGCAAAGTACGATGTGTACAACGACCACAAGTTGCTGGACTGGCACAAACATGCACTTGTAGCAGAAACATTACTCTGTAGGAGGTTCTATAACATGCTTCAACAGACTGAAATATTGAAACTCAGCGTGTCACCTTTATTTCGAATGGTGATGGGCCCAGTAAGGGAAGCATTTGATGCAAACAAGGAGGATTCATTGTCAAGCATTCGAATATTCGCAGGTCACGATGTCACATTGCTGCCTCTTCTTTACTTGTTTGGCGCATGGAAAAGCGATTCAAGTTCAGCCAATTGGCCTGGTTATGGATCGTTCATTGGATTTGAAATTTATCAAGATGTCGAAGACTTAAAGTATTTTTTGAAGGTTTTAGTGTCGAATGGAACGAATAGTATTGCAACCAAGGATGGCGGTTGGGATTGTACTAGTGCGGCTATTACAAGACTGCATTATGTCGATTTATCATTCATATCAAAAGACGCTGCTGTGAATGGAGGAGACCTCTTGCCATTGGATTTATTCTGGGATTGGGCTACCAAGAACTATTTCCTTCAATCTTGATCTCTGTTGATGACATCGATATATTTTTCCATGTTGGATTGTAGTTGTTCAATGCATATGTGACACTCGGGGAACATGGCTTCCAATGCTTCCCACGCCGGTTGTACTATAAATGAGATGAATCCTCGTTGCACTTGCGCCCAAGTCACCGGATCCTGTAGATTCGCCATGTGCGGTGTGATGGCCAATTCTAATCGCTCCTCATCTTTCACTTGCTCAGAGAATTCCTCCTTCACTCGACTGGCCCATTTCTCTGCCGTTTCTGGAGCCATCGTTTGGGCGCCAATATCACAGCAATGAATAATAAAGGATCCTATGAGTTCTCGTTGCTGAGCTTCTCCCAATTGTGTTTCTTGTGACACCAATGCTACGTTCTGAAGAAGCTCGTTGTGCTTGGAAATATCAGTATTCAAGATATGGCATATCACCAACTTTCGAACTTCTCTAAACTTGGCACCGCTCAAATTCACAAGTATGTTGGAGTTCTCTTCCATCAAGTATCGTGAAGTCAACGACGCGTGGTGATGCTCTAATATGGATACATCGTTATATCTCAGAGAGAGATCACTGAATGATTTGCATTCAAAGTTGTTGGTTTTACCTGAATGCCCCACATCATGACCCAGGGAAGCTATGACCATCGACAAGAGATCATGGCATTCGAGGTGTGCACTTGCTTGAGTCTTTCGTAGGATCGCGTACATTTGTTGAAACACGCTCACCGCATGATACCAATTATGGTACGGATGCTTTTCATATCCTTTTTGGAGTTTATTTAGAAAGTTGTCAAGTTTATCTGCTGGAATTCTGAATTTTGCCTTGATTCCTAATGTGCTGATGGCAGTGCATATGTGCCTGTTCAGCTCTTCCTCGCTGTGAGCTAGCACGTCAAAAGACCATTCGGTAAACGGCATAAATGAAGCGTCCTGTTGCAAATACAACTGCGAAATATCTGTAAAAACTTGCGGGCAAGGTTTGGAAAACAATTCCAAAACATTCTCCTCCAAATAAGTTTCCTGAATTTCAGGGAAATTTTCGTTTTCAGGAACTGCTTCTCTGAATTTCTTCAAGTTTTTCAAAAATTTACCAATGGCGACAATAATTTGGACGTTTGAAGGACGTGGAACTGCGTCAACTTCAGGTTGGTAGCATCTCACGATGGAATCCATTAATTGAATGTTAATTGATCGTGCATGCTGCCTTCCCCTTTGACTGGAGACCAAGAATTTAAATCGAATGTAATTTTGTAAATCAAGATAGTCTCGGGTAACCACATGAGAAATACTTTCGCAAAAGAGAGCTGCAAGTTTTTCGTCGCTTTCGGTGAAATAGGTCAATGGTTTCATTGTCTCATTTTTATTCCTGACTTTCGATTTACGCCGCTTCGGTTTCGTATCACCGTTATACTTTCTCAAATAGCTGACGAAATTATGCTTTGAAGAAGTGCCCCAATGCTCGAATACATTGGGACGATCTTGAGTCGGATATGATTGAGTCTTCGCTGGTCCTAGTTCTTCATCCTCAGCTGCAGCACATTGTTTGTTGATGAATTCAACAACGCCAAATAAGGACTTGTTATGAAAAATTGGTATTACCATAGTTGATCTGCTTTGGGATCCGAAATGGACATCCACATTCGGGTTGAACCTTGAATCCTTGTAACAATCCCGGACGTTGCAGGAGGACTTGTGCTCTGCTGCCCACCCTGGAATATTCTCGCCATACGCAATCTTTACCCCCGATGGAAAGTTCGTTACTGCTGTCCAAAGTTGGCGCGTGTTTGAGTCATATACATAAAACGTAGCAAGTTGACAGTTGAGAACGGTCTTTGCCATGTGAAATAACTGCTCAAATTGTACGTCAGTTTTATTCACGTTCAAAAGACTTAGGGCAAAATTCCTGTATCTTTCAAAGTTCGTCGCGGTGTTTATTGCTGCTTCCTCGTTTCGCTTAGTAGTGTACACATTTCTAATGCAGCCAAACGAATTTTCGATATTACAAATATCTACACCGTTGAAACTGCTTTTGTCCAATTTATTGATAGCCAAGAAAATCAATTTTGTTTTCTTGCAAGGAACAGCCAAGAAACAGTTTTTCTTACCATCTTCTTTGTTTTCCACTATCATCGCCTTTCCATTCACGAGTACTTGGCTACATAGTTGGTGCAAACCAGCGTAGATATCAATGTATTGTTCAGTGAATACGGATCTAACTTTCCCGTTTACTAATGAGACTACGTGAACTACTTCGGTATTCATAATACGCCTGACACTCGCAACGAACTCTGTGTACTTTGATGGTTCATTGGACTCGATGGCGCGTAAAGTACTTTTGAGGAGCGTCACAGAGTGATACATTTCATCATCTTTGCTTTCATCTTCTGATACAAAGCATCTTCGCTTTGTCTTGATTTGGTTCAACCTCACGTTGTTCTTCTCACGAGCTCGCATCTAGAATATATGGATTTATCCGTTGAAACTTCTGTATGGATGCAATAAATCATAACCACTACTATGTCGTGAATAGTAAAACCTAGTGACCTTTTTTTATTATGCTCGAGTAAAATGCGGGGACCGCGCGGCCAGGTCTATTTATTTGAGGGTTTTCCCTCAGAGTGACAGACAGAACAAAAACGGGGACAATAAAAATCGTTTTTCATAAGCCCGTCTATTACCATGACGAGTAGCCCCCCTCTTCGAAATTGAATAACGAACGTTGAAATGAGAGGTGGTATGAGAGAGAAGCGCAAGGGGAATAGACGAGGTAGGCTTTATACTTTGAATTTGAAATGAATGTGTCTCATTCCTTTTAGCGGAACAGCTGGCTAAGCTGAATGAGAAGATGGAAGCAGAAGCCGAATTCTTTTGGCAGTGCGCAAAGCGAAAAACTGCACGGTTGAAAAGCGACCCGCAAGATCTTTTCAGTTCGCAGACAGCATCTGGCATCAACTTTGACCAGTATGATGCCATAGAGGTTTCCCGTTCTGGTAATAATTGCGACCAAGTGAAAGAGGTGAACGGATTTTCCGACATTATTGAACTCTTGCCAGTTAAAATTGCTGCTAATATCAAACGAATGGGATATGAGAAGCCCACTCCGATTCAAAAGCATTCAATCCCGTTGGTGTTGAAGGCCCATCGTGACGTTATGTGTTCTGCGCAAACTGGAAGCGGTAAAACGTGTGCGTTTCTACTGCCAACAATCGCGCTACTGGATGAATCTTCAAACAGTCATTCTGCAGAAGATTTAAGAGCCAAACCTCGAATTCTTGTTCTCGCTCCAACTAGAGAACTGGCACAACAAATTCATTTGGAAAGTCTTAAAATCTGTTTTGGGACGGAATTGAGGTGTGTTTGTGTGTATGGGGGGTCTAGCGCGCGTCCCCAACTGGAGTCCCTTGCAGATAGAGTCGATGTTTTAGTGGCAACACCAGGAAGATTGACGGACTTTGTGGATCGAAATTTGGTTACTTTGGAATGTATTAAATTTTTGGTTCTTGATGAGGCTGATAGGATGTTGGATATGGGTTTTGAGCCACAAATTAGACGTATTGTTGAACGCAGTAATCTTCCTGCAAAGTAAGTATTTATATTGTGTTGCTTTGATTGCGGTTTTGAAGTATGAATAGGGAAAAAAGAGGCACTTTGATGTTTAGTGCTACTTTTCCGGCATCAATTCAAAAGCTAGCCGGTAATTTCATGAATAATTACGTGTGGATTGCAGTAAGTACGAGTTTTCTTTTTGTTGTTTTATAATTAATATAAATTCAAAAGGTTGGTAGAGTAGGATCTAGTAGTGGATCCATTACCCAGCGAATTATCAGGTACGTATAGTATCCTGAACACCCAAGAACAACCCCTTACCTTTTATTTCTCTCTTTATAGAAGCAGTCCTGGTAAACAAGGTAAGTGTCGAATATTTGAAAACAATCTAGTGGTTTATCATGTGTAGCAAAATTCCAGTTGTTCATGGAGCAATTAAAACACGTTGAAGGCCGAACTCTAGTTTTCGTTCAAAAGAAACACCAAGCGTCTTGGTTTTGTCGAAAACTGAGAAAAGATTTTGAAATTGCTGCCACTGAAATTCACGGAGATCGATCTCAGCCGCAACGAGAAAAAGCACTCAGTGATTTCCGTAACGGAGTTTGCGATATTATGGTTGCTACAGATGTTGCTGCAAGAGTAAGTGTATAGAGTGATTTGAAAATAGATCCATTAAACTTTGATACCTTAAGGGATTGGATGTTCCTGATGTCCTACATGTGATCAATGTTGATATGCCTGTTTCGGCAGAGGACTTTGATTCCTATGTTCATCGAATTGGTCGAACTGGAAGAGCTGGAAATAAAGGAATTGCTACGTCGTTGTATGTCCCTGGGGTGGATGAAGGAAATGGAAAACTGTGGCCGTTACTCCACCAGCTGCTTACAGAATGCGAGCAGGAGATTCCGGAATGGTTCTTGGCACTTCCAGAGGCTAGAAATACTTCTTCGACCGCTAAGAAATCTGCTCCAGCTAAGGATGCAAGAAGAAGCAAGCCAGCTACTCATATAGCAGTTCAGCATAGGAAGCCGTCCGTGGCGTCGCTCCTGAATCCTCAAGATTCTTTCTTGAAGAAACCATTTAATGACAAAAGGAGCAGCAATTCTTCTGTCCCTAATAATAATAATGCAAGAAGAGGAGGAAGAGGACAGTCAAGAGGAAACAAGAGAGGGGCTCCTCGTCATTTGGAGAAACGCTCAAAACCGGAAGAATGAGGACCCAATAATTCGAAAAAATTCGAATCCGCGACTTCCTATTTTTTTTTAAAAAAAAACAAAAAACGATTTTTTTTTTTTTTTCCAAAAACAAACAAAAACAATTTTTTTAAAAATAATATAAGTTGAAAAAA
>Ga0105055_10008465_pt1 | contig 13371 bp, 20 predicted proteins | sample BON03_FD_78090 | JGI IMG/M metagenome (GOLD analysis project Ga0105055, IMG submission 78090) | Freshwater microbial communities from Lake Bonney liftoff mats and glacier meltwater in Antarctica - BON-03 | ecosystem: Environmental > Aquatic > Freshwater > Ice > Glacier meltwater | place: Lake...
GAGAGAGAGAGAGAGAGAGAGAGAGAGAGAGAGAGAGAGAGAGAGAGAGAGAGAGAGAGAGAGAGACACAGAGACACACACACACACACACACACACACACACACACACACACACACATAGACACACACACACACACACACACATACACATACACATACACACACATTCACACACACACATACACACACACACATACATATTATAACACATATACCAACACAACACACACACAACACACACACACACACACACACCAGCTCGCCTCCCTCAGCATCATCGTGACAGACACAGTGCCGACCCTTGCGAATGAGGATCCTGGCCGCACCAGAGGACCCCTCAATCCACTCAGAGTGAGCCTGTGTGTGTGTGTGTGAGAGAGAGAGATAAAGAGTTTGGGTGTGCATACATATTTGTGTATACGTCTTTTTTGTATTTTTATGTGTTCACATGTGTATACATGTCTGTGTATGTATATATCATGTATGTACATGTATCTGCTCTACGGCGTGCTCGAGAGAGGCACGATGGTGTACATACCTTGATATATATATATATGTATATGTATGCATGTATATATTATCTTGATATATATATATGTATATGTATGCCTGTATATATTATACATATTTATGTATATGTATGCATGTATATATATATGTATATATATGTGTATATATTATACATATATACCTGCTCTACGGCCTGCTCGAGAGAGGCATGATGGTATATGTATCTTCATATACATAAAAGGATGTGTATCTCTGTATATATATGTGGAAGGTATATGTATCATTATATACATGTAATGATGTGTATGTATGTATACATATGTATATACATATCTGTATCATGCGTATATATATAGGTAATACAAATAGGTACATGTATTTTCATATGTATATGTATGTATGTATCATGTATATACATATACATGCTCTACGGTCTTCTCGAGAGAGGCATGATGGTATGTATTTCTGTATACATACATATGTATATGTATCTATGTATATATATGTATACATATATATGTATTATGTATACATATATATATTTATGTATATACACAGATATACCATGTGTATACACATACCTGTCCCATGACCTCCTCGAGGGAGGCATGATGGTGTCCGTATCTTTTTATATACACATGTACATGCATCTATGCACGGCCTATCCCACCTGCAGTGACATTTTCCAAAGCTCGGAGCCAAAGCTCGGAGCCAAAGCTCGCAGGTCTCTTTTCACTGAAAAGTTCGCAGGTCTCTTTTCACTGAAAAGTGGCCAAAGAGACGTACGAGTTTTAGCTCCGAGCTTTAAAATCAGCCTGGGGAAACATCATTTGAGGTGATATAGAATGTGTATATATATGTATATTCATGTATGTATCATGTATACAAAAATATACATATTTATATACGTACATATGTAATGTATATACACATACCTGCTCTACGGCCTGCTCGATAGAGGATCACCGGGCACAATCTGGATGGCCCGATTCTATATATATATGTATATACATATCATGTGTATACATATATACATATATATATATATGTATATATACCTCCCCGAAAATTGCAATGCTGGCAGATCGCACAATCATTATCATATATATATGTATATATATGCATATATATATCTACGCGTCTATACATGATACATACATATATATATATGTATATACACATATATACACCTGCTCTACGGCCTGCTCGAGAGAGGCATGATCGTCGGGCACAATTTGAATGGCGCGATTGGCAACATCTCGCGCAGCATGCGACGAGAGAATAGACTGCGCGATATTCCACAGGCCCTTGCGCTCTTCCATACGTTTCCTCGCCTCAGTGGCCTCGCGCCGCTCTTTGACAGCCACGCGCTGCGCCGCCTCATACTCGTCTTTCTCGCGCTCCATCTCGCGTTTGGCGTGCTCGTACTCACCACGTTCCTTGGCAGCTACACGCATGGCTTCGTCAGCTTCGGCGCGCTCTCTGCGAGCATCCTCCTCGGCCTCCTCGGCTTCCAGTCGCTCACGTTCAGCCACGCGAATAGCGTCCTCTGCCTCCTGTCGCTCACGCAGAGCCACACCATAGGCAGACTTTGCTTCTGCTCGCTCTCGGATAGCGTCTTCAACGGCCTGCTCGGCATCCGCACGTGCCTTGACGGCAGCAGCGCGTGCGTTGGTGGCGTCTTGCATCGCCTTGTCCTTGAGGATGGCACGCTCGGCTCTCCCCTCCACCTTGGCTGCATTCTAGTGCCCCGCACAACTTGTCAGTTCGGGTGTCACTCGCCCGTGCCCGGGAGTCGAACCCACATGTACTCCATGTGTGACCAAACCATCCCGGTACTTGACCCACTGAGCAACCCAGCCATCAAATATGCAGATATTGATACCCAGGGGTTGAGTACACGCACGTTTATCATCACACGAATTCGAAACAGGTGTGGGTTTACCTCTTCAGCCACGTCGGCCGCCGCAAGCATTCTGTGCGCGTACTCTTCAGCAGCCACTGCTTCCGCCTCCTCGCGATGATACTCGGCCTCGGCAGCCTCGGCCTCTGCTATTTCGCGGCGCGCCTCTGCCTCGGCTGCCTGGTATACATACATGCAACGTACATACATATATACGTAAGCATATAAATGTATAAATATATATATATATACATGTCTATATGTATGTGTGTGTATATATATATATATGTGTATATGTATATACATTTATATGCGTATGTATGTATATATATATATATATATATACATACATATATATGCATGCATATATATATATATGTATATACGTACATATATAAATACATATATACATATGTATACACATATTTATGTATAAATGTATATGTACATACATATGTATATGTACATATATATATAATATATACATATATATGTGTGTGTATACATATATATGTATATATATATATGTACATATGTATATATTTATATACATATATGTATATATACAAGTATATATTTATATATGTGTATATATACATGTTAACATTTACATATATATACATATATATATATACATTTATACATATATATACGTATGTATATATATATACACATACACACACATATATGTACATGCACATATACATGCATATATACATACATGCGCACACACACATACATACAAACATACATGAGCACAGGAATTCACGTGCACGGTAACGCTAATGCAGCTGATTGAGCGTGCGTTGTTGGAACGCCTCCAATCACAACACTCTCTCCACACATCTATCACCCGCGACCTCTCCAATCCACGATTTCCACGCATCCACCACTCACGAACCCACCAATCCACGAACTTCAAACGAAACCAATCGCAGCAATCTCTCAAACCTCTACCACTCTCACACCCACGAATCCACGAACTCCACACATCTGTCACTCACGAATCCACGAACTTTGAGCGAAACAAATCTCAGCAATTTCTCCACACATCCACTCAACAACACTCTCTCCACGCATCGTGTGACGCGATCCCTCGCCCATCCACCCAAAAATCCACGAAACCATCAATCCACGAACTCAACGATCCACGAACTCCGCACATCCGTCATTCACAAACCCAACAGTCCACAATCTTCAAAAAAAATCTTAACAATCTCTCCACACATCTACGCACCCACACACAAATCCACGAACCCTCCAAACCACGACCTCCGAAGGTAGAGTCTCCTCCAATGAGGCCTCTCTCAAACTCATCTCGAATGTTTTATGACTCGCTCGAGTGTGTGACATGAGAGAGAGAGAAAGAGAAAGAGAGAAGATGAGAGGGAGAGAGGGAAGGGGGGGGAAGGAGAGAGAGAAAGCGACTCGAATGTTTTATGACTCGCTCGAGTGTGTGACATGACGAATGCACATGTGCGACATGCCTCGTCCGTATGTGTGACATGCCGTATCCTCATTCTGCATAACCAGTGACGAGTGCAGAACCCTTGATCTCTGTGGTGCGTGCCCTTCAACTCTCTCTTTTGCTCGCACGTGCACGCGCGCGCGCGCGCTCTCTCTCCCCTCCCTCTCGTTCTCTCGCTTGCTTTCGCGCGAGCGCTCTCTACATCTCTCATTCTCGTTCGCTCTGCACGAGCGTGAACGCTTGCGTTGTCTGTCCATTCTCTCTTTCTCTCACTCTCTTTCTCTCTACGCTTGCGCGCGCGTGCGCACGCTCTCTCTCTCTTTCTCTCTGCCTCAACCTCTTTCTCTCTCTGTCTCTCTGCCTTTCTCTCTCACGATAATGTGCCCTCAGTTGCCTTATGTCTGCTTACACACAAACACACTTAGGCACCTAAACACTCTCTCACACGCACACTTGTTCACACACACCGACTCTTCTCGCTTGATCTCTGGCTCCCACCCTTTCAAACCTACATATACACTCGCGCACGCGCTCTCTTGCTCTCTCTCACGCTCTCTATCGCTCTGCCGCACGCGTTGCCCACGCACACACACACACACACACGCACACGCACACGCACACGCACACGCACACGCACACGCACACAAACACACAAACACACGCACACACATACACTCATGCACTCACTCACTCACACACACACACACGCGCCTCTGCCTCGGCGCGCTCCTTGGAGGCGGCTCGTTCTGCCTCCTCAGCCTCTGCAAGCTCTTTGCGCGCTGAGGCTTCAGCCTCCTCCATCTCGGCCTTCTCTTTCTCCATGGAGCGCATTGCCTGCCCATGAGTCTCTGAGGTCAGTGAGGCTTATTCAGCCATGTGCCCTTAGGGACGCAGTGTTATCCCGAGTGGTGCGCGGCGGCTAACTCCGTGCGCCCCGTGTTTGAAAAAAATTGCCAAGCATCTTGCAACAGCACGTTTCACAAGATCAAATCAACAGGTTCAAACAGGTGTGTTGAAAGACAATCCCATGCTCCTCCTTCCTATTCTTCTGTTCTCGCGGTTGCAACAACAAATGGGGGTGTTTATTAGGGGGAAGCCTGATGGCGCGTGGCACACTCTCTATAAACACACCCCTAACTCCCTAATATTTTGTTTTTGCCTCTTTTGTTGGTAATATGCCCATTTTTTGGGCCTCTTTCGTTTGGGCGCGGTTCGCCTCGCCGCCGCACGCCCGTCCGTAGCTGACTGCGAGGGGTACAAATTCTCTTCGCTGCCACGTGTGGGATGAGGCTGGACAGGGCACAATAGGACGCAGACAGGGTGCATTCAGGTCGGGGCAGCACCTCCTCGTACTCCTCCTTCTCCCGTTCTGCGGCAAACTCTGCCTCAATTGCCTCCTGCTCTTCCTTGTTGAGTGCAGCCTCAGCCTCATTCAGCTCACGCCGGCGGTCATTGATTGCCAAGGACCTCCAGCCTTGCCGCTCCAGCTGTGCACAGGCTGTCTCGAAGACCTCTTCAAGCGTTTCCAAGGCGACGTCGTATCCCTCCTCTTCCACTGGGTCCCACGACGAAGTCGTGTCAGAAGAGTCGTCAACATAGCCAGGCTCATCCTCCAGCAGCGCCACGGGGGTCTTTGGCTTCTTGTTCTTGGTGCGCAACAATGATGCAAAGCCTCCCATCCAAACTGACTGCTTTTGTTCGGGAAAAAATTCTTGCAGTGTTTTTTTTAACTATCCACGTTTCATCCAAGCCAAAGCCGGAGAGGTATGAAGTGAAGAAGCGTAAGGGCAAGGATTTGAATGTCGACTGGTGCACAAGCACAGGCTCTCGTGGGCCAGGCTTTTGACTGTGTGTTGCGGAGGCCCGTACCAACCGACTGTCGACCATTCATTCATGCTACAACACGCCTCCCACGAGCGCGGATGAAATAAGAGCGTACCACTGGTCGTTGGATTTTCCTGATTGTGTTCCGTGTGTGTGCATGTGTGTGTCTTGTACAGGGGCGTATACATCTCCTGCAATGCGCTGCTGTCTTTCTCTATCCTTGCTGGCAGCGCTGGCTTCGTCATGCCATGCTTTTGCGCCGACTACTCCCCTGAGCTTCCGTGCTCCGGCCCCGGCCTTTTCTAAGGTCTCTCGGCTGTGAACACTAGTCCTACCAGTGCATTCATCCCTCACCTCCAGCTTCTGCACCTTCATTTGGTTTTCTCATCCGCAATTGTTCGTGTGCTCTCGTCTGTCGGGCAGTAGGGACTAGCTGCGGAGGGCATTGCTGGATGTGGACAGAGTTCTTGGTGCAGGCACATTGTGTGACCAGCTCTGATTCCGACCTTTGTCTGCATATGGGATATTTCATACAACACAACTCACCCTGCGCTCTGTGGCAGATGGTTTCGGGGCGGGCTGGGCTTCCGCAACTCGGCCTTCGCGGCCTGCGGTCAGTGGCGACTAATGATGTTAACGCCCCCACAGCTATGGACTGGGAGAAATTGGCAGACGTCGCCTGGGGCACTATTGAGACTGACTTCATGCTCATGGCCAAGTGTGCCCCTGAGGTAAATACCGACTTTTCAAACAGTTTGAGCTCCCCCCTAAATGGGGGAGCCCCCTTTAATCTCGCGCCCACTGAACCTCACTCTATCTGGTTGAGATAACCACAAGTAACCACAGAGGGCATGCGATTGCCGAGCCCTCGGTCCTCTTGATGATCTGATTGAGCGCGCGGCGGCGAGGATGCCGCGCGCCACGGGGTAGGTCCAAACACAGCAGAAACAAAAGTGGGGGATTTTATTTTCTCCCTCTCCAGAGTATACTCCAAATAGTATACTCCGGAGTATACTATTGGGCAGTTTATTAGGGGGAATTCATTGGGGAGTTTATCAGGGGGTCTGTCTCAAGTCCGATTTTTTGGAAAAAAAATGTTCTGAATTTTTTTTTCAATTCAAAAAATCCGTAAGGACTCTGGCTGACTGCGAGTGGCGCGCGGCGGCTCCGGGGCTAAAGCCCCTGCGCTTGCCGCGCGCCCCAATTGTTTGCCCACGAACTGACCACGTGATGGGATGATGGGGGGGTCCCAGACGAACATGGAGTGGACAAAGGGTGAGGTGGTGCCCTACGGCGACTTCAAGATCTCGCCGCGCGCTGCCATTATCAACTATGGGCAGGGGCTTTTCGAGGGTATGAAAGCGCAGCGCACGGCGGAAGGCAAGATTGTCATCTTCCGCCCAACGCGCAACTCTCGGCGCATCAACTACGGCTGTGAGCGCCTCTGCATGCCGCCTGTACCCGAGGACATTTTTGTACAGGCTGTCAAGGATTGCGTTCTTGCCAACGCAAAGTGGGTGCCTCCGCAGGGGAAAGGCTCACTATACCTGCGGCCCATGGTTTTTGGCTCCGGCGCCGTCCTGGGTCTCCAGCCTGCCCCAAGCTATACCTTCTGTATCTATGTGTCACCCGTGGGCTCTTATTTCAAGGGCAACCAGCTCACACCCATCAAGCTCAAACTCGAGACCCAGTTCTCGCGTGCAGCTGCGGGCGGCTCGGGTGGTATCAAGGCTGTAGGCAACTATGCGCCCTCGCTGAAGCCCCAGATGCTGGCCAAGAAGGCCGGCTTTGACAACGTCCTTTATCTCGACGCTGAGGAGCAGAAGTACATAGAAGAGGTGGGCACGTCCAACGTGTTTGTGGTAATGGGCAAGACGATCGTGACTCCCGGCCTCAAGGGTGGCGGGTCTCCAGAGGACACTATCCTCGAGGGCGTTACACGTGACTCGATCATCCAGGTGTGCAAAGACAAGGGCTATGAGGTGGTTGAGAAGCGTGTTTCGATCCAGGAACTGATGGATTCAGACGAGGCCTTCACGGTGGGCACTGCTGTTGTTGTTTCGCCCATCGGTGAGGTGCAACACATGGACAAGGTCAAGAAGTGGGAGTTCGCGGATGGTGCTGGACCAGTGACATCAGAGATTTACGAAACGCTCGTGGGCATACAGACCGGCAAGATTCCTGACCCCTACGGCTGGACTGTGTACGTTGATTAATACCCATGCGTCGCTAGCGAGTAACAGAAGCTCTTTCTGTGGGCGTCCATTTCGCTCTCACACCACCCGTCAAATTGCCTGTCGCTCACCTGTGTGGTGAGTGGTGCGGCGTTTTTTAATAATCACAGCTGTCGATCCCACTGATTGTGGAGGGGTTTCTGGTCATTTTTTGAACTACTTGGGCTCGAATGAGTCATCATAACATGAAGATTCGGATGCATATCATGCATTTCTCCAGAAAAAAATCACCAATTAATCCAGCCGTATCACAGCGGCCGTGTTTGGGGAGGCAGGTATATATATAATAAATGCGGTTTAACAGAACAGTCCTGCGCACCACACTTCGAGTTCGGTGCATGTGGCAGCGAGGTGTCCTGATGCTGTACACACCACACGAAAACAGGCGCGATGTATATGGATGTATCTTTGGTGCGACATTTTCGACCTTCTGCCAAATGTTTGAACTGCAAAGGCGAAACCCATATTTTTGGCAAAATTTCCACTTGATGGAGTTGCATCCGGCTCAAGCAGAGGTTAGCGCAAGACAACATCTTTTCCCGCATTTTCGCCAGCTAAACATTTGGCGTAGGCTGTGAATTTTTGTCAACGGGAAAATTTGGTCTGGGAACTTATTGAAAACGACTTTTTTGAGATTGTTTGTAATCTCACAAACGCATTTTGTTCTAGTGTTACTCCCCGATTTCGATACAACACACACATAAACATGAAAATCACAGAAAGCAAAGACCATAAAAAAACAGAACAGAACAGGAAAATAATGAAAAAATCTGTATGGGTCACTTCTGATGTCGTGTGGTGTGTACCACGCGGAGTACCTTGTCCATCCATCCGTTCAAAACACCCCGCAAACACCACCAAACAATCGTAGAAACCCAAAACACTCGAAATTTGAACACAAATCCCGGGCCCGCAAAACGCAAGAAAGGAGTTGACTACAGAAGTTTTACCTGGCAGTAGGGTTGCGCCCAAGAATGGAGAAATCGCTCTCCAATCCTCACCTTTTGTTTTTATTCCCTACATTTTGGCTCAACCCGAATATTCTGATAACAAACAAAGTGTTTTGAGACAAAATCCGTGGTGGCTCTGGCTCAAGGCGAGTAGCGCGCGGCGGCTCCGGGGCTAAAGCCCCTCCGCTTGCCGCGCGCCCGTATTGGCATGTAGTGAATCGACAATGACTGATATTCCTGAGTACAAATATTTCAATCAAATATAGGCTCCAGTTGAAGTTTAATATACAAGTGACAAAAATATTGTACCATCGGTTTTTATCATTGCACTCATTCCGTTTTTGAGAATCACATTTGACTAAATATCAGCGGTTCGTGGCCAACAAGAGTGCGATTTCTCCATTCTTGGGCGGAGCTGGGTTTAGGGGTGCTTAAGGAGTCCTTTGGGGGTGCTTCGGGCTGATTTCCACGCGTAGTGGTGGCGATTCCGCAGCATGGCGGAGGTTCCTCGAGTGGTGCGCGACAGTTCGTGGCTAAAGTAAAGCCCCTTGCCACCGCGCGCCCGATCTCGAACTTCCGTTCCGTGAGTCTGTCAAACATGAGTCTTCAGCTACTCTTCAGTGGTCGCGGTAGATCTGCAAACCACGTCGCGACGAGCAGTGCTGCGCGAGCGCAAGCACAAAATCTTCTCCCATCGCCTCCTTCTTTCCCAGAACCTTCACTCGGTCATAACCCAAGCGCACAGCTTGGAGAGCAGTGTCGGGACCGTTCCCGACGACAGAGGTGCTATCAGGCACCAAGCCGTCCCAAGAGTCGAGCATTAGGTCCAGGCCCTTGACTTCGAGAGCGCTAGTCAACCCAAGCACGTCGACGTCGCCATTGCGCAACCATTTGAGTTCATTTTGAAACTCGTTTGCGCTGCCAGGCTTGACAATGTAACCCGGTGCACGTGTGACATCCAGCCGGCGAAATGAAAGCTTATTGAGCATCTGTGTGAGCGGCTTGGGGTCCTCAAATCCGTCTCCGAAGACAGGTGCCACGCAGAGGACGGCAGCGCCAGAACTGGTACACGCCAGCACATCATACAAATCACTGGCACCAACGTGCCGTGCGGCAATAATGCGATCACTGCATAAAGAGAGCTTATCGCGCAGCAGCGCAGAGAGCGCAGGGACTGTCGCAAATTTGACTTTGGCCTCTGACACAACGCGCTGTGCGCCCTCGGGTGAGCCGTAGAGAGTCGTCAGGCGCTCCCAGAAACCGAGTACCGAGTACTTGGTGGCGAATGCAATGACGTCAAACGAAGAGAGTTCGAGAAGCGCCGCATCCAGCTGCGTTGTCAGCAGTCCCTCTTCTGGCAGCGGAATATAACGCACCGTCGGCATCCACACAGGTCGAGCTCCGGCGTCCACCAGCACCGATGAAAGCTTGCCTATCGAGTCATCGTCGGTGCTGTCAGCACCACGACGCACGTGATACCAGTAGAAAGACATCGTTACCAGATACAAAAGTTCCCGGCCAAAGATGAGCGAAATGTGAGGATGAAAGCAAGGAAAGAACTTGCAAAATAATGACAAAAGGAGACGCGCAAACCTGCATACTGGCGAGGTGTTGTGAACATGATGCGCTCTCCGTTCAGAGGAAGGTTCCATTCCCTGTTTCTCGCGTGTAACATAGAGAACAGAATGGTTGCTTTGTTGATGCTTCCAACGCACAGCAAGCGGCGCGAAAAATGCCCGGAAAATGCTCACACATTCACAAACATTTTGTGAATGTGTTGCGTGTGTGTGTGCTTGTGTGTTCGTGTGCACCCGTGGGTGTGCATGTGTCTGTGTAGTAGTGCTCAAAAATTTATGTCATCGGTGCGTGCGCTTATGTTTGGTTCAAAATTGTGTGTTTGTGCAACGAGTCTGTATGAGCAACAACTTGTTGACACTGACTGCTTCCTGCGCGTCCACGGTGTACACAAACATGCAGAATCGAAAACAAACAACTCACTTATGCAAGGAATCGGACCGCCACGACGTGTCCACATCAGCCTTGCCCGCGTCCATCTTCATTCGGTTGAGCTCTGCCTCCAGATCATCGTCACTGGCCGTGATAATAATGCCCCCAGAGCAGCTCAGACCAAAGATTGCTCCGCGTGATCGTTCGTGCGAAGGATGCATGCTCGTGTGTGCCCTCAGGGACGTCGTTATCCTTCCTCCCCATGCAGAGGCCCACGGCACGCAGGCAGGCTGCAACAACAGCCCGCCCACAAAGTTAACATGAATGAGAAGCACCAGAAACGGAGCAGAGAGTTCTCTTGAGGCCAACTGCATTTTCCCCACTTTGTCCTCTTGTTGCTCTTCCGTTTGCTTAAGGAGGAAGAGTTGAAGTCTAGGTCGAGACACTGCCTGACGAGTCCCGCGAAACAAACCCTAGAAAAGAACAGTTCCAACTGTTTTCCAAAAACAGTTTGAAATCAAGATTTTTCCATGGGGTTACTCTCGATTCTGAAGAAGGTCCGCCAAAAGGAGCGCGAGATGCGTATCCTGATGGTGTAAGATTCCCACGCCCAGAAAATCCTGCTTGCTCCTGCAATCTTCCTCCCCTATTGACAGTGTGTGCAATGTCGCAGAGGGCTTGATAATGCGGGCAAGACGACAATCGTCAAAAAGTTTAATGGCGAGGAGATCGACACCATCGAACCCACGCTGGGATTCAACATCAAGACTATGGATTATCGCGGGTCCATTTTGTTTGAATCGCCTACTCGAATTCCTTCTGTGATCTAATTCGATGCATATCTCCTGGTGCCGGATGCGGCGGTTTCTATGCACAACTTTTGATATCGGGGCCTGCAATAATGACATGTTAGCGTATGCTCTAAGGAGTGGCTCATGGGACTGTGGTGCGCAGGTACAAGCTTAATATTTGGGACGTCGGCGGCCAAAAAACACTTCGCAGGTAAGATACTGGGTGTGTGTGTGCACGCGTGCGCGTGTGAGCGACCAGCGGGAGAGCGGGAGAGCGAAACAGAGAGAAAGCAAGACGGTGAGAAAGACATGAAGCAAACGAGGGTGTGCCAGAGGGAGCAAGCGAGCGTGGGCATGCACGCGAGCGCGCGCGCGAGCGAGAGAGAGAGTTGTCCAATTCAAAATTATGTGGGCATTCGGGGTTAGGTTTGAGGATGTGCTGTGCAGTCTACGAGCTCATGATGGAGGTATGTAGAGGAATCCATTGAATGATATCTATTTGGCGTGCTGCGCTATTCTTTCCCGAGTAGCCCGTACTGCTCCTTAATATGCACTTGAATAAATCGTAAATGGCGTGTACGTGTGAGCGAGCAGCTACTGGCGCAACTACTTTGAGGCAACAGACGGCATGGTCTGGGTCGTCGATAGTGCCGACAGGTCCTGTTGCAGTGTGTTGCAGTGTGCTGCAGTGTGTTGCAGTGTCTGGCAGTGTTTTGAAGGGTGTTGATAGTGCCGGCATGTCTCCCAGTGCTCACGCTCACACACAGATGCATCACTGCAAACCCACATACACAAGCACGCAGACACGCACGCATCTGCCAAAATATCCGTCATAAACATCAAGTACCTTCTCAAGTGCTCTCCTCCCATCCTCTTCCTTCCCTCCTTCCCTCCCCTCGCCCTCCTCTCCCCCTCCCCTCGCCCCCCCTCCCCCTCCCTCCCCTTCCCTTCCACGTCCATGCCCCCGCCGCGAAAGTGAGCAGACGACGACTAGGAGACTGCGCGGAAGAGCTACAAAATCTGCTGGTGCAAGAAAAGCTGGCGGGTGCCTCGTTACTAGTCTTCGCCAATAAACAGGTTGCTTATCTCCTTACTTGCGCCTTCCTTTTCACCCCTCCTGCGCAGGTCTCCAAAAGGGAGGGTCACGCCCTCGTCTTTGCACCCCCCCCCTTCTCGCACGGTAGCCAGGATGCACACACACACACACACACACACATATACCCCCATATGTGTTTACCACATATGTATACCACACATCAACCCTATGGTGTCCTGCTCATGGGTGTGACAGGGCAGGGCAGTGAGGCATCAGGGCGGTGAGGCATTACCTCGCCGCTGTGCCCACGATGCCACTGGTATCTCCTGCTATACATATAAGAGTCATGGTGTGTCATGCACTCGAATGAGTCATGTCACACGTACGGATGTGTCGTGTCACGCATATGAACGAGTCATGGCACACATATGATTGAGTCGTGTTACGCAACATATTGTGTGTCACGAACTCGAATGAGTCACGTCACACGACGATACCGTGACTTCGGCGCTTTGGGTTTTCTCCATCACCTTTCGCCCCTGGGATATCGCACAATCGCAAACTCTCCCGTAGTCCCCCGCCCCCCCCCCCCCCCCCCCACACCCCCCCCCCCCCACCCCTTCTTTTAGTTAAGAAAAACGCTCTCCCCTCTTTGGGGGGCCTCCCCCCCCCTGGGTGGGGGGGCGCCCGCCGCGCCCCCCCCCCCCC
>Ga0105055_10008466_pt1 | contig 13370 bp, 14 predicted proteins | sample BON03_FD_78090 | JGI IMG/M metagenome (GOLD analysis project Ga0105055, IMG submission 78090) | Freshwater microbial communities from Lake Bonney liftoff mats and glacier meltwater in Antarctica - BON-03 | ecosystem: Environmental > Aquatic > Freshwater > Ice > Glacier meltwater | place: Lake...
CCGTGACGGTCTAGCACACAGTCGCTCTCTCTCCACCGCGCGGCGCGCTTTGCGTGTTGCCGAAGTCGGTGTCGCTTCTTCTATTAACCATTTAAAAAAAAAATACCATCGGTGGGAATAGCATACGAGCTATACTCTAGGAATGTCGTTGGAGGGGGAATTTCGAAAGGCATGCACGCCACGCGCACGCCTAAAAAAAACTGACCCTTATTAGAGCAGGGTTAGATCGCACTTTTTTTTTATTCAGATCGCACTTTTTTTCTCATATAGCACTTTTTTTTGAAACTAGGCTAAATCCCAAACCGAGTGGCCACAGCTTTATCTCCATTTGTCTTACGGGGAGAGGGAAAAAAAAACGCTCTCCTGAAATAAGGGGATACATCCCCTTACCTGAAACCGGTGAGTTTTCGTGTTCTTTATTTTTTGAAAAGAAATATGGGGATGGGGTTTAATTTTTGTTGATTTTGTTTCAGACTAGAGTTACGAGTAGATTCCCTTTCCCTGTCAAAAGATTAAAGTAGATTCCCTTTCCCTGTCAAAAGATTAACAGGTCACACGCACACGCACACGACATTCCCTGTGAAAAAAGGCGCAAAAAAGAGGCCAAGTTTTTTGGGGGGGAGGCGGCTGTTGGGAGCTGTTGGGAGCCGCTGGCGCGTGACCACGTGCTCCTTTTGAACCTTTTGGGTGCCCGTAGCAGACAAAATGGTCAGGCGGACGGCGGATGAGGCCGTCACTCTGGGCCACTTGGCAACCTCGTGGGGCGTTGGGAACCCTAGGAATCGCAAAGCTTATGGTTGTTACGTATGTGCGAGGGCCGGTTTGTTGGCAAATTTGGGCTGTTTTGTTAGCAAATGTGTTTTGTGGTGTTTTGTGGTGTTTTGCGGGTGTTTTGTGATGTTTTGCGGGTGTTTTGCGGTGTTCTGCGAGTGTTTTGCAGAATTTCCACAAAACACACAAAACACAAAACACCCGAAAAACATCGAAAAACACTGGAAAACACGAAAAACTCACAATATGCTCGTGTATTGCGGGCGTTTTCCAAGAGCCAAAAATTTCGACTGTATTGCACAAAACACTGTTCACAAAACATCTGCAAAACACCGCAAAACACCGCAAAACACTGCAAAACAGTCACAAAACGCGTTTTGTGAAATTACGTCGCAAAACACCGCAAAACAAACGCAAAACGCTCAAAACGGTCGCAAAACGGTCGCAATACAGCCGCAATACGTATTGCGCGCATTCGGTGTATTCTTCAAAAATATGTTGGATCTGTCGCGAAAGCACACAATACGCAATATACGCGTAAATTACGGGGGGGGGGGTCACGTACCCGCAGGGGGTCAGGTAGCAGGATTGTGGATGTTTGATGTTTTTCAAAAACAGTGTTTTGCGGTGTTTTGCGGTGTTTTGTGGTGTTTTGCGGTGTTTTGTGTGCGTGTTTTTAGCGTGTTTCACAAAACAGCACAAAACAGACCAAAAAGTATACAACACGCACAAAACGAACAAAATACGCTTTGTGCAATACAGCGCAATACGGTGCTGTACATCTTTCTCTCACTCAGAAAATGTCTACAAAAAACATTCGCAAAACACGTGCAAAACATTGCAAAATATCCGCTAAACACCGCAAAACACTGTTTTTCAAAAAACACTCGCAAAACACCACAAAACACCCGCAAAACACCCGCAAAACACCGCAAAACACCACAAAAACCACAAAACACATTTGCTAACAAAACAGACCGAATTAGCTAACAAACCGCTCCGCTCCCAGCGTATCCTACCGTCCTACCAAACCTGAATTCACACAGGTCGTGGGAGAGTTGCTAGTATAGATATAGATACCATTCAACCCACAACAAGGGACCACAGACACGGAGGGGGTTAACCCAAGCTATAGCGCCATTTCTGATTTTTTTTGAATTTTGTTTCCCTCCCCAGCGTACAGTCATTGTCGGGCATTAAGAAATGTGTCCCCAGAGCCCAACGCGCCATTTCTTAGCGTTTCGTAGCCGCCCCGCGACGGCGACGCGCCATTTCTTAATCCGCGGCCGCGTCCGCATGCACGCGTACATTGTTATTTATTTCTCTATATATAATATATAATAGTATTCATATTATTTTCTAACACACAGGGACAGAGCACAGAGCACACAGCGACGAAAAAAAATGTGTTATATTATATACCGAAATTAATTAATTATATAGACGACAGTAAGAGTAAGCTCCGCCTCTACTTCTATTTCGCACCTCCTCGCCCGCACCCCCCCGCCCGCCACTTCTTGCTGGCCCTGGCCCTGGCCCTGTCGTGTGTGACGCCCTGGCATACATACATAAAACAGTGAGTAAGCCATTTCTTAAACGCCTCCCGGCTCAGGCACGCAAAGCTTAACCCCCGGCTGAGCTCCAACGCACCATTTCTTCCTCGGGAAGCCAACGCGTTGTTCTTAATGGTGGGGTTTCTTAATGCCCGACAATGACTGCCCCAGCCGGTATTTTGCTAGTACCAACCTGCGGTGACTACTCTACATCCTTTTGGATCATCAGATGATGGAGACAACAACAACAACCCTCCGGTTACGGTTAACCTAAATCGCACTTTTTTCTAACACAGCCAAGGTCGCGGCCATAGCGCCTACCATTCAAGAGTCAAGAGAGCGGCCAAACGGACGGTTTCTCCCCCGACAGGTTGATACGTATCCGTATCGGGTCTCTTTTGTATCCGTAATCAAAATTTGTAACAGTGCGTAACAGTCGTAATGTATTAACCCGAGGATAACCCGTATCTGTCTTAAAGGTGCTCTGTGTGCCCAAGTAATTCGAAACAGCTTTTTCATAATCAAACTGTACTAATGACTTCTCATTACTTTGACTTTGATGCTGTGACTCATAGCATAAAAGACGTTTCAGTTTCAACCATCAATCGCTTGCTTCTTCCGAATTGTTCCGGATTTATGGGTAAATCGCGGATAAATTGCTGTCAGATCTTGAATCTGAATTTCGTTCAGGTATCTGATCAAAGCGAAATTACTTAGAGCGGTTACTTAGACTTAGTAGCTGCAGAGCACATTTAAGACTGTCTTGTTACGTAAGGGTATTCGTTTATTTTTTTAATATTCGTTTATTTTTTGATACGGAATTGTGTTACACATCATGATACTGCTGATATGTATCAATATGCATTTACGCGTCAGATACATACATGATACAGATACGTACATTCATGTTCATGTTTCAGATATGTGTTATGATACGTGACATGATGCTCATTCTAATAACATAAACCCGAACTAATAAGCATACAAATACGTATCTTTTTATATTATGGTTGAAACCAGATACGATTTTGATTTTGATACGTACACGTACAGGATACAGTTAACTCATCATACAAATACTATCTCTATCTCTTTTTATTATGTTCGGAACCCGAACATACAGTTACGAGTCAAATGCATCGGTATATGACTCGTAACTGGTTAACCCAAAATTTGAAGTACACCTGATCCTGATACGATTTTTTTAATGACAATACCAATATACGTATCTGACATGTGACAATACAGACGCGATACGAATTGTACTATTTCACGTGCATACGGATACGTATACGTATACGTATAATACGTAGTATCTAAAAGCCAGATACGATTTTGATACGTGTACGTGTTGATATTGTTTTGTGTTTTGTAACCAAACGAGACTGATACATGATTTCTTCTCTAAGATACAAGTTAATACGATATTACTAATACGTTACTGTTACGCACTGTTACTGTTATTACACATTTTGGTTACGGTTACGGATACAAACGAGAGAAAGAGACCCGATACGTACGGATACGTAACGGGAGCGGAGCGGTTTGTTAGCTAATTTGGTCTGTTTTGTTAGCAAATGACAAATGAGTCTTGTGGTGTTTTGCGGTTTTTTTCTGTTTTGCAGGTGTTTTGCGGTGTTTTGCGAGGTTTAAAAAAAAAAGTGTTTTGCGGTGTTTTGCGGGTGTTTTGCGACTTTTTGGACGTGTTTTGCGAATGTTTTTTGTGGACATTTTCTGAGTGAGAGAAAAATGCACAGCACTGTATTGCGCTGTATTGCACAAGGCGTATTTTGTGCGTTTTGTGCGTTTTGTATATTTTTTGGTCTGTTTTGTGCTGTTTAAAAAAAAAACGCAAAAAAACGCGCACAAAACACACCGCAAAACACCACAAAACACCGCAAAACACCGCAAAACACTGTGTTTTTTAAAAACATCCACAATCCTGCTACGTGACCCCCTGTAGGTATGTGACCCTTCCCCCCCCCATATCCATATAATTTATACGCGTATATTCTATATCCATATTGCGTATTGTGTGCTTTCGCGACACAGTTCTAACGTATTTCGGGTCAACCCGAGTGTATTACGACGTTTTTGAGCGTTTTGCTTGCGTTTTGCAGTGTTTTGCGACGTAATACCGCAAAACGCGTCTTGTGACTGTTTTGCGGTGTTTTGCGGTGTTTTGCGGTGTTTTGCAGATGTTTTATGAAAGCTGTTTTGTGCAATACAGTCGAAGTTTACGGTTCTTGGAAAACGCCCGCAATACATGAGCGTGTTGGTATTGTACTTAGTATTGTGAGTTTTTTGTGTTATTCCAGTGTTTTTCGATGTTTTTCGTGCGTTTTGTGTGTTTTGTAGAAATACTGCAAAACACTCACAAAACACTCGCAAAACACCTGCAAAACACCACAAAACACCCGCAAAACTTTTCAAAACACCACAAAACACCACAAAATACATTTGCTTAACAAAACAGCCCAAATTTTCTAGTAAACTGACCCTCGCCCTACATGAAAGTCGCAGCCGGGTCGACATGGACATGGACCTGCATGAAGATGGGCGATGCGCAAGGCATGCTACCTTAAACATATTAGGCACGGGAATGGAGACAGCATAGTGTGTATGCTCATGATGCAGGTCTCGAATGGGACTAGGCCACTTGCCGCACTCGTCCTGAGGTACACATTTGGTACTTGGTACTGCTCGCCGAGCCGGGCGGCAACGAATCAACGTTGACCATGGGGATTCAATGCCATGGGACACGGTGGGCCACTGCGGGGGGTCAAAGTCCGAAAAAAACGTGTTCCCAAAAATCGCCAGCCAGTTTCGCCAAACTGACACCTAAAGGTGCTCTTTGCCTATGCGCTTAAGCTAAGTCTTACTAAGTGACTCGACTTCGAGTTTCCTATAAACAAAACAAGGAAACTCTCTTAGTCAAAACTCACTCATGTACATACATGAGCAAAGCGCAAAGCGCAAAGAAAAAACTCTTGTGGGATGGTGCCTAATATCCCTGCCACCCCAAGTCAAGTTCAACTTGCGTGCCAACATCCACAATCCACAATCCACCCCCATTTTATTTTTATTTTATATTTCTTTTTCCTACGCGTTTATGTTTGCAGTGATGATGATGATGATGAACGTTTTGGACGATTTTTGGTAATGGAGGTATGTTGAGGGACGTTCTGGTTCTGACGACTTTTGACTTTTGACGATGGACGCTCTGACTTTGACGATCTTCTCTTTTGGAGGACCTTTCAGGGACTTAGCAATACCGGCGGCGGCCGGCCGGGTCTTCTCCTCGATCTTGGATGTTCCATACTCGGGTATGTACCTGGGTATGAGGGTATGTACCCTCCGCCAGAGGGTATGATCTCCATACCCTGGGCCCAGGGTATGGTGAAATGTACACTCATAAAACACGAAAACAAAACTATAATGGAGGGTATGCTTCACATGATAACCATACTGTCCAAGATAGAAGTACTCCCTGTGCTCAATATTGCTATGCGTAATTAGCACCCCAAGCGGTATTCCCAGAGATACCGGCCGGTACACCGGAGGTCACTCTTCGACCTCATTCCACGAGCAACATGACGCACATCTCTCTCGAGCACGCTGCAGAAGGCCTGCCCTTCGAATGCTCTCTCTTTTGTGTCAAGATTCATCCCGAGGTCAGCAACCCTTGATGAATCTCTATGTTAGTTCATGTGAAGTGAGCCTCAGAGGCACTCTTTCGTAGATTTGACAATCTATCTCCAGAATCGGACTCAGCTCGCACTTGCGTCTGACGTTATAGATTGTCAAATCTACGAAAGAGTGCCTCTGAGGCTCACTTCACATGAACTAACACGGAGATTTATCAAGAGCTGATGACCTTGGCGGGATGAATCTCGACACAAAAAAGAGAACAGTTGAAGGGCAGGCCTTCTGCAGCGTGCTCGAGAGAGATGTGCATGTTGCTCGTGGAATGAGGTCGAAGAGTGACCTCCGGTGTACCGGCCAGTAGCTCTGGGAATACTGGATCTATCTATCTTGCTGGTTCAGTCTGATCTCTTCTTATTCGAAGCTTTACATTTCGAACGGGGGGCTGTCCAAGATAGAAGTTGTTGGAGGCTGGCCTGTGTGCCAGCCGGCGTCTCTGCTGAAGTGGTGCTGACGCGTGCAGCTGCGGCGCGCCCGCGTCGGCCAGACTGCTGCCAGCCCGAGTCTGGCGTGCCGACGCCCGAAGGGTCAGCATGTGGTCCCATGAAAGCAAAGCTATGCGCGGGGTCAAAAGACCGCAGGGGGCACAGCCCCCGCACACCGCGGGGGGAAACACCACAAGGGGGGAAACAGCACACCACAAGGGGAGAACAGCACACGGGGAAACCCACCCGCCAACAGAAGTACTCCCTGCTCAAAATATTGCTATGAGTAGTTAGCACCCCAAGCAGTATTCCCAGAGATACCGGCCGGTACACCGGAGGTCACTCTTCTACCTCATTCAATGAGCAACATGCACATCTCTCTCGAGCACGCTGCAGAAGGCCTGCCCTTCGAATGTTCTTTCTTTTGTGTCAAGATTTATCCCGAGGTCAGCTCTCGATGAATCTCCGTGTTAGATCATCATGAGAAGTGAGCCTCAGAGGCACTCTTTCGTAAATTTGACCATCGATCTCCAGAATTGGACTCAGCTCGCACTTGCGTCCGACGCATGCCCGGGTACATACCCTTTTGCAGACCCCATACCCTCTGCCCGGGAAGGTATGAGGGTATGGGGTATGGAACATCCAAGCCCTCGATGCTCTTTTCTCTTTTGGTCTTGTGGCCACTGCTAATGCCTCGGCGCTGTCGCTGGTTTTCAGCTCTGCGCTCAGCTTTTTGTGGTGTGAATATGTGATATGATGAGAAATAAACAGTTTTTTTTTCTGTTTTCCCCCCTTCTCCTTCTCCCTTCGTTTCTATTGTCACGATGATGGTCATAGTGGTAGTGGATATGGATATGGACGTTTTTGACGATTTTATGATGATGGAAGATGCTGAGGCTGAGGCACCGTCGGACGACAGCTCGAGCGTCGTCCGATTCTGGACTGTAAGAGACATTCTTACGAAGGTTTGCCTCTGAGGCCAAACTCACACAAAACAACACTCGAGATTCACCGAGGACACACCTCGCAGTTAATCTCGGCACAGAACACAAAACATTCGAAAGGGCAGGCTTCCGCAACATGTGGGACAAGATGTGCAAGTCGTTCGTAGGATGTGGCCGAAGAGTGGCTTTTGGCATACCGGCGGGTATCTCCGGGGATACCGCATGGGGTACTAACTACTACAGGAAAATACGGTAGTAGGTACATCTATCTTGGACAGCCCCCCGTTCGAAGCATAAAGATTCGAATGAGAAGGAGTCTTACTGAACAAAGATGGATACGTGCCGGCAATGCTAAGGTAAGTTGCGAGATAAGTGTTTTATTCGCAAGTGCAAGTGGAGGGGGGGGGGGGGGGTCACGCGCACCGAGGTGGGTGATAGACTTTCGATTGATCAGGTCTCTAACTGTTTAGTCGAGTTTCCGTTGCAATGATGTCTCACGTTACAAATTTATTAAAATATTCGCAGGGCGGGGAGGGGGTGGGGGAGTTAGACGCTCAAAATAGATTATGTCTCGAGCCGTAGGCGAGTCATCTCATATCGGGTCTCATGTATGATTATTAAATAATCGTAGGATGACGGCGAGGAGGGTGGTTGCGCGCACCGAGGTGGGCAGGTGGGCAGGCAACTGACTCTTAAAATAGATAATGTCTCGAGCCGTAGGCGAGTCATCTCATATCGCATCTCATGTATGATTATACTAAATAATCGCGGGGCAGGGGGGACTGCGCACACCGAAGTGGGCAGTGGGAAATCATATAGATTAAATCTCGAGCCATAAGCGAGTCTATGTCATAAGGTCCGTGTTACGAATAGGTATTCATAAGGTGGGGGGGGAAATTGCGCACACCAAAGTGGGCGATAGACGCTCAAAATAGATTATGTCTCAAGCCATAGGCGAGTCATCTTATATTGGGTCTCATGTTACGAATATTTATATAATCGCAGGGCGGGTATATTTATATTATCGCAGGGCGGGGGGTTTGCGTGCGCACTAAGGTGTGCAATTGCAATAGGTGTCGCACAGGGCTAAATACTAGTACTAGATAGCCTCCCATGCGGAACTTCAGTCGACGTAGCGGATGGAGTCGATTGATGAGCGATTGTTGCCGCCAAGCGTGGCGCCGTATACGGTGCACGCGACGGTGAAGCCAAGCAAGGCGTTGGCGGCAGCGGGAGGACAATTGAACTGCATCTAAGGCGGTGGCGGTGTGTGCGGTGGCGGCGCGTGTTGTGGTGACGGAGGCGAGGGTGGCGGCGGTGCATGCGGCGGCGGCGCGTGCTGTGTTGCTGACGGCGGGAGGGCTTTTGAGCGGTGGCAAGGGCGGGATGGGCGGCGGCGGTGGCGGCGGCTGGGCGGGCGGCGAGGGCGAGGGCGGGGTGGGTGGCGGCGACGTCGGCTGTGAGGCTGGCGGCGACGGCGGCGAGAGAGGGGGCGGCGACGTTGGCTGTGAGGCTGGCGGCAGCGGTGGCGGCGGCTGGGCAGGCGGTGGCAAGGGCGTTTGGTACGTGGCCGTTGGGGATGGTCGGTGGGTCGGCGGAGGGGGCTGCGGCAACGGACGGATGGGCGGCCGAAAAAAAGCGGGGCGCGGCTGGCGGTTGCGCAGGTGGGGCGGCCGGTACGGAACGGGGCGCGGTTGGTTGGTCGGGAATGGCTGTGGCGGTGGCGGTGGCGGCGGCTGGGGCGTTTGGTACGTGGCCGTTGGGTACGGTCGGCGGGTCGGCGGATGGAGCTGCGGCAACGGATGGAGGGGCGGCCGGCAAGACGCGGGGCGCGGTTGGCGGTTGGGCAGGTAGGGCGGCCGGTACGGAACGGGGCGCGGTTTGCGGGTCGGCGGAGGCGGCTGTGGCAACGGGTGGCGGGTCGGCGGAGGCGGCTAGCGGGCTGCTAGGCGGCCCCGAGGGCGGCGGCGGTGGTGGCGACGGCGCGGCATACCGGGCGGGCTGCTGGGCGGTGAAGTGGGGGTAGCCGCAGGCGCGACGAAGGAGGAGGGGGTAGCCGTAGGCGCGACGATTGAGGAGGCGGTAGCCGCAGGCGCGACGATGGAGGAGGCGGTGGCCGCAGGCGCGACGATGGAGGAGGCGGTGGCCGCAGGCGAAGGAGGAGGCGGTGGCCGCAAGCGCGACAATGGAGGAGGGGGTAGCCGCATGCGCGGCGGTGGAGGAGGCGGTGACCGCAGGCGCGGCGATGGAGAAGGCGGCGGCCGCAGGCGCGACGATGGAGGAGAGGGTAGCCGTAGCCGCAGGCGCGACGAAGGAGCAGGAAGTGGCCGCAGGCGCGACAATGGTGGAGGGGGTGGCCGCAGGTGCGACGATGGGTGAGGATGAGGGGGTTGCCGCAGGCGCGACTACGACGACGGAGGAGGCGGTGGCCGCAGGCGCGGTGGTGGAGGAGGGGGTGGCCGCAAGCGCGATGATGGAGGAGGGGGTGGCCGCAGGCGCGACAATGGATCAGGGGGTGGCCGCAGGCGCGACGATGGAGGAGGCGGTGGCCCCAGGCGCGATGATGGAAGAGGCGGTGGCCGCAAGCGCGACGATGGAGGAGGGGGTAGCCGCATGCGCGGCGGTGGAGGAGGGGGTGGCCGCAGGCGCGGCGATGGAGGGGGGGGGTGGTCGCAGGTGCGACGATTGGTACTGCGAGGGCGACGTCGGCGGTATGGCGGGCGGCGGCGGCATCGGAGACGGCGGTGGCGTTGGCGTGTGATGCCGATGATGGAGGCCCGCTGAGAGCGCTGCAGGGCTGCCACGAAGGTGGTGGCGGTGCGTGATGGGTGGCGGCGGCGATGGCTTTGGCGGCGGCGGGGTAGGCGGCAGCATTGGCGGGGGCCGATTGGCGTGAGCGAGCCGGTGGATGCGCCGATGTCGCCGATGCGTGGCGGCGGAGCGCGTTCCGTCCGCTGACGACGCAGTGCAGGAAGAGCTGCGTACGCACGGGAGGAACGACTCGGCCCGCAGGGGCGGGGAGCGCGTTCCATCCGCCGACGACGCAGGGCAGGATGGGTAGGAATGGCGGCGTTTGCCCGGGAGGAACAACTCGATCCGCCGGGGCGGCGGAGCGCGTTCCGTCCGCTGACGACGCAGTGCAGGAAGAGCGGCGTACGCACGGGAGGAACTACTCGGCCCGCAGGGGCGGGGAGCGCGTTCCATCCGCCGACAACGCAGGGCAGGATGGGTAGGAACGGCGGCGTTTGCCCGGGAGGAACAACTCAATCCGCCGGGGCGGCGGAGCGCGTTCCGTCCGCTGACGACGCAGTGCAGGAAGAGCGGCGTACGCACGGGAGGAATGACTCGGCCCGCAGGGGCGGGGAGCGCGTTCCATCCGCCGACGACGCAGGGCAGGATGGGTAGGAATGGCGGCGTTTGCCCGGGAGGAACAACAACTCGATCCGCCGGGGCGGGGAGCGCGTTCCGTTCGCTGACGACGCAGAGCAGGAAGAGCGGCGTACGAACGGGAGGAACTACTCGGCCCGCAGGGGCGGGGAGCGCGTTCCATCCGCCGACGACGCAGGGCAGGATGGGTAGGAACGGCGGCGTTTGCCCGGGAGGAACAACTCAATCCGCCGGGGCGGGGAGCGCGTTCCGTCCGCTGACGACGCAGAGCAGGAAGAGCGGCGTACGCACGGGAGAAACAACTCGGCCCGCAGGGGCGGGGAGCGCATTCCATCCGTCGACGACGCAGGGCAGGATGGGTAGGAATGGGGGCGTTTGCCCGGGAGGAACAACTCGATCCGCCGGGGCGGGGAGCGCATTCCGTCCGCTGACGACGCAGAGCAGGAAGAGCGGCGTACGAACGGGAGGAACAACTCGGCCCGCAGGGGCAGGCGGGGAGCGCGTTCCATCCGCCGACGACGCAGGGCAGGATGGGTAGGAACGGCGGCGTTCGCCTGGGAGGAACAACTCGATCCGCCAGGGCGGGGAGCGCGTTCCGTCCGCTGACGACGCTAGGCAGGAAGAGCATGCGGCCGCAGCCCAGCAGTACCAAGAAGAAGCTGATGGTCATGACGCTGTGGGTAGGAACAGCGGCGTTCGCACAGGAGGAACAATGCGACCCGCCTCAGCGGGAAGCGCGTTCCGTCCGCCGATGACGCAGGGCAGGATGAGCGCGGAGCGCTCCGCGGCAGGGTCGAACAAGTCGGCCATCGCGGAGATGATGGTGACGCTGGGGAGCGTGTAGGTTGCTTAAAAAACGTTGGACGACAGCTCGAGCGTCGTCCGATTCTGGACTGTAAGAGACATTCTTACAAAGGTTTGCCTCTGAGGCCAAACCCACACAAAACAACACTCGAGATTCACCGAGGACACACCTCGCAGTGCATCTCGGCACAGAACACGAAACACTCGAAAGGGCAGGCTTCCGCAACATGTGGGACGACATGTGCAGGTCGTTCGTAGGATGTGGCCGAAGAGTGGCCTTTGGCATACCGGCGGGTATCTCCGGGGATACCGCATGGGGTACTAACTACTGCAGGCAAATACGGTAGTAGGTACATCTATCGTGGACAGGCACGTTCTGACAACTTGTGACGACGGACGCTCTGACGATTTTTCTCTTCGAGGACCTTTCAGGGTGAAGAACCTCTCGAGATACCGGCAGCGGCCGGGTCTTCTCCCTCGATGCTCGCCGGTGCCCGGAGCGCCAGGCCAGGGATGGACTTCCGCGCTGCCCTCAGCTTTTGTGGTGTGAGTTGTATGTTATGCGAAGGATTTACCAAAAAAGGGAATCTCAGCGATGAAGCTCAGAAAACACCAACACTACGACCACGACCTGCCAATAATTCCCAATAATATATATACACATCTATTGCCAATAGCTCTAGTAGCTAGTAGTATTGCGGGTTTCCACCCCTGCACCCCTGCTGTGTGTGTCCACTCGAGTTGCAAGGGTTTCCGTCTCTTATCGTGGTATTGCCCCTAACCAGAACCTTGCACAGGATCCTGTCGGCCTGTCGAGCCTCGCCTCGGTGCGCGGTCTTAGAGCCTGATGCTCGCACGCTCGCGCAAGTAACAAGTAAACTTATACTAAACCCACACAGAGGAAAGAGAAGATGCCATGCCCACCCACAACACGAGAGTGGCGCGTGTCCCTGTTGTGCTGGGTTGGCCGTGCGTGGCGCCGCGCGCCGCCCCGACGCTTCGCCAGCTCCTCACGCCGCCTTCTCCTTACGCGCGGCCTCGGCCTCGCCGCCCACGTAGCCCAGCCGCACGAGCGTGTAGACGACGAATGCGGCTGTCGAGAGCGCGTGGCCGCCCAGCTGGCGCAGTTGGAGCTGCTCCGCGCCACGCACCGCCTGCAAGCCAGGAGGCAGAGGACAAACAGTCGATACAGTAGGGTCGAGGTTGCGATATAGTAGCACGAGGCTGCAATAGAGTTTCTGCTCACACAGCGAACGGCGCCTCTCCCTCCCTCCCTCCTGCATGGTAAGAAATACATGTATGCGGCGCGCGGTAGGAAGAGGTCGCGGGTTAAGAAATGGCGCGTAGCCGCCGCGGAGCGGCTACATGATGCGAAGAAACGGCGCGTTCAGCCCTGGGAAAACATTTATTTTCGCTCGACACCAGCTATATGCCAGTTGTCCTCTAACTAAGCGCTTGGAGGATATCTGGCATACTCGTAGTGACCGTGTGTCCCCTTCAATGAGAAGGCGCTAGCTCGCTGGTCTCAGAATGCATAAAAGACAACTGGCATAGTCACCGTTTGTCCTCTATAAAAGATACCGCGGGGGGGGGTAAAAGCACCTCCGCACCGACGGACCAGTATACATATATCTATCTATCTTTCTATGTATATATATCTATATCTATATCCATATCCATAGACCTATATACCTATCTCTATACATGTATAGATTGATAGCGAGAGAGAGAGATATATATATATATATACATACATATATATATATATATATACATATATA
>Ga0105055_10008469_pt1 | contig 13367 bp, 15 predicted proteins | sample BON03_FD_78090 | JGI IMG/M metagenome (GOLD analysis project Ga0105055, IMG submission 78090) | Freshwater microbial communities from Lake Bonney liftoff mats and glacier meltwater in Antarctica - BON-03 | ecosystem: Environmental > Aquatic > Freshwater > Ice > Glacier meltwater | place: Lake...
CGGACGAGCCGGTGAAATCATCGCCGATACAGCCAAGTAACATCGCAGACTCCCTGTTGCACCCGGTATAGGCACACCCGAACTCGGGCGCAAAGGCGGTTTTTGCGGCCACCCCCTTGCCCCTGCCCGGACCGCAACCCATGATCGCCGCAGCAATTCCAACCCGGATCGGACGACGACCATGGCCGCACAGACGAAAATCGCCCTCATCGGTCTGGGCTCGATGGGATACGGAATGGCGCAATCGCTGTTGCGCGCAGGGCACGAAACATATGGGTTCGACATAGCCGAGGCGCAGGCCGCGCGCTTTCAGGCCCAAGGCGGCGCGGCGGGCGCCTTGGCCGAGGTTGCCCCCGCTGTCGATGCGGTGGTCGTCGTCGTGCTGAACGCCGCGCAGACCGAGGCAGTGCTGTTCGGCGAGGCTGGCGTCGCAGCGCAGCTGAAACCGGGCGCCGTGGTTGTGGCCTGTGCCACCGTGCCCCCCGAATTCGCCAAGCGGATGGAGAAGCAGTGCGCCGCCACCGGCGTGCTGTACCTGGACGCGCCGATTTCGGGCGGGGCGGCCAAGGCGGCGCTGGGGCAACTTTCAATCATGGCCTCGGGCACGCCCGATGCCTTTTCAGCCGCCCGCCCGCGCTGGACGCGATGGCGCAGACCGTGTTCGAGTTGGGCGACGGGGCGGGTGCCGGTTCGGCCATGAAGGCGGTGAACCAGATGCTGGCGGGGGTTCACATTGCCGCCATGGCCGAGGCGCTGACCTTTGGCATGACCCAAGGGGTGGACCCGGCGAAGTTCGTCGAGGTGATCAGCAAATGCGCGGGAACCAGTTGGATGCTGGAAAATCGCGCGCCGCATATCGTTGCGGGCGATTACACGCCCCATTCGAGCGTCGACATCTGGCCCAAGGACCTGGGCATCGTGCTGGATATCGCCAAGGGCGCCAAATTCGCAGCACCCATCACCGCCGCCGCGCTGCAACAGTTTCTGGCCGCTTCGGGCTCGGGTTTGGGGCGCGAGGATGATGCGGCGGTGGCCAAGGTTTATGCCCGCAACGCCGGGATCACGCTGCCCGGCCAGGGCTGAACACATGCTGCGGATTACCGATCAGATCGCGATCGAGGATTGGGAGATCACGGAAAGCTTTGTGCGTTCGTCGGGCCCGGGCGGGCAGAACGTCAACAAGGTGTCGTCGGCGGTCGAACTGCGGTTCGAGGCCGAACGCTCGCCCAACCTGCCGCCTGCGGTCAAGGCCCGCCTGCGCCGTCTGGCCGGGCGCCGGTGGAGCACCGAGGGCGCGCTGATCCTGCAGGTCGAGGACACCCGCAGTCAGGCGCGCAACCGCGACATCGCAAGGCAAAGGCTGGCCGATCTGATCGAGGCGGCCAGCCGCGCACCAAAGCGGCGCATCGCCACCAAGCCGACGCTGGGGGCGAAACGCAGGCGGCTGAAGGCCAAGAAGGTGCGCGGCGAGGTGAAATCCCTGCGCGGTGCCGTTGGTGACGAGGACTGAGCCCCAAAGGGGGGCTGGCCCTCGGCCCGGCATCGGGTATGGATGTGACATGAGCGATCTTCTGACCCGCCGGGCGCAACGTCTTGGCCCGAATGTGCCCACTTTCTATGACCGACCCGTGCATCTCGTGCGCGGTGAGGGTCTGTGGCTGTGGGACGACACCGGCAAACGCTATCTCGATTGCTACAACAATGTGCCCCATGTGGGCCATTGTCACCCCCATGTGGTGGCCGCCATCGCGCGGCAAGCGGGAACGCTGAACACCCATACGCGGTATCTTCATACCGGCGTTCTCGACGCGCTGGACCGGATCACGGCGACCCTCGGACATGGCCTGAGCCAGGGGATCATGGTCTGCACCGGGTCCGAGGCCAATGACATCGCCCTCAGGATGGCACAGGCGGTGACGGGGGCCACGGGCATCATCGCCACCGACAACACCTATCACGGCAACACCACCGCCACCGCGCAACTGTCCACCCGGCGCCCCCCCATCGGCGGCTATCCTCCCCATGTGCGGCTGGTGCCCGCCCCTGAATCGAACACTTCGGCAGAGAATTTCGCTGCACATGTGGCGAAAGCCATCGCCGAGTTGCAAGCCGCCGGGTTCGGACTTTCCGGCATGATGCTGTGCCCGGTCTTTGCCAACGAAGGCTTGCCCAACGTGGCGCCCGGTTTCCTGAACGCAACCGTGCGCGCCGTTCGCGATGCAGGCGGCCTGGTCCTGTGCGACGAGGTACAGCCTGGGTTCGGGCGCTGCGGGCAGTGGTGGGGTCACGACTGGCTTGAAATCGCGCCCGATGTCGTGACGCTGGGCAAACCCATGGCCAACGGCCACCCCGTGGCCGCCGTCATCGCCACCGAACCGGTGATGCAGGCCTTCCGCACCGCGTTCGGGTATTTCAATACCTTCGGCGGCAATCCGGTGTCGGCTGCGGCGGTCAACGCCACGCTGGACGTGATCGAAGCCGACGATCTGGTGAACCATGCCGCGGCCATGGGCCGCCATGCGCTGGACAGGATGCACGCCTTGTCACACCCGGCGATCACGGAAATCCGCGGCAACGGGTTGTTCTTCGGCGCGGTTCTCGAACGGGACGGTCAGCCCGCCACCGCGCTCGCCATCCGCATCGTCGAAGAGATGAAAGACCGGGGCGTTCTGATCGGCCGGATCGGGCGGCACATGAACATTCTCAAGATGCGCCCACCCCTGCCCATCACCGCCGGGCAGATCGACCTGGCGATCAACACGCTCGCCGACGTGCTGGGCGCCCATGAAGAATGACGAAGCGCTGGCGCTGGCCGAAAACGCGCTGGTCCACTGGGGCGGCGGCACCGTCGCGCGCCTGATCGCCAATCGCGAGAATGCGGTGTTCGAGGTTGCCCTGCACGATGCCACCCGCGCCGCCCTGCGCCTGCACCGTGCTGGCTATCAGACCGACGCGGCCATCGATTCGGAGCTGGTGTGGATGGCGCATCTGCACCGGCGGGGCTTTCCGTGCCCCGCCCCCGTCGCCACATCGGACGGGCAGCTGATGGCAGAACCGGCGTTCGGCCCCCGTGCCTCGGTCGTCACCTGGATCGACGCGCCGGCCATCGGTGCCATGGGCCGGCGCTTTGCGGATTCGACGGAACGGCATTGCCGCCTCTATCACGCGCTGGGCCAGTGCATCGCGCAGATGCACGCCCTGTCCGACACCCTGATCGCCCCTGCCGATTTCCAGCGCCCCGAGTGGGACATTGAGGGGTTGACCGGCGCATCGCCCTTGTGGGGGCCGTTCTGGAACAACCCCGCCCTCGACGCCGCCGAAAGCCGCCTGCTGTGCGACGCCCGCGATGCCGTCCGCGCCACCCTGCTGGCGCGCGACTGGGACAGCGGGCTGGTCCATGCCGATCTGTTGCAGGAAAACATCCTGGGCACCGCCGACGCCCTCAGCATCATCGATTTCGACGATGGCGGTGCAGGCCTGCGCCTTTATGATCTTGGCACCGCAATGGTGCAGCACAGCGAAACGCCCCACCGCGCCGATCTGGCCGCTGCGCTGTGCGACGGTTACGGCGGCGGCCACACGGACCTGCCCCTGTTCACCCTGCTGCGCGCTCTGGCCAGTTGCGGCTGGGTGATCCCCCGGCTGGCCCCCGGCGATCCGCGCCAGAGGATCTATGCGGAACGGGCCCTTGCCCTTGCGCGGGCCTTCCTGAACTGACAGGGTTCTCTCCTGCTGCCGTTCTGCGCTGTCGTCCTGTCTTGCCGGGATCCTGGCATGACACCACATCGTTGAAGCATCGAATGCCAGAACTCACGGACACTCACATCTGCCCGGCGCGCCGCCGTGCCACGTTCTCGCGCCAGAGCGTGAACAGCCCCGCACCCACCACGATCAGCACCCCCAGCACCACGGCGGGGCGGACCGTCTCGCCCAGCAGCAGCACACCGAGCGAGGCCGCGAACACCAGTTGCAGATAGGCGAAGGGCTGCACCGCGCTGGCCTCGGCGGCCTCGTAGACCTTGATCAGCAGCCAGTGACCCAGTGCGCCCATGACGCACAGCAGCGCCATCCAGCCCCAGTCGGGCGCGATCATCGGTTCCCAGAACACCAGGCCAACGGGGGTGATGGCCAGCGCGCCGACGGTGCCGGTGTAAAAGAAACTGGTGGCGCTGGTGTCGGCCCGGGCGACATAGCGGGTCAGCAGGGTGTAGAGCGCGAACATCAGAGCCGAGCAAAGCGCGATCAGCGCGGCGGGGGTGAACACGCCCGATCCGGGTTGCAGGATCACCAGGATGCCGATGAACCCGACACCGATGGCCGCCCAGCGCCGCCAGCCCACGGTTTCGCCCAGAACAGGGCCTGACAATGCAGCAACAAGCAGGGGATAGCAGGCAAAGATCGCGTGCGCCTCGACCAGGCCCAGATAGACGAAGGCAAAGACCATCACGCAGATTTCGGCCACCAGCAGGAGGCCGCGAAAGCTTTGTACCCAGGGTTGCGCGCTTTGCGCGGCGGCGCGCAGGCCCCCGGCGCGGCGGGCGGCCACCGACAGGGCGAAGGCGGCGAAGAACCAGTAGCGGATCATCACCACCATCCAGACATTGTATTCCACCGCCAGATGGCGCGAGATCACATCCTGCCCGGCGAAGACCGCCATGGCGCAGGCCATCAGGGTGACGCCCCGCCGCGTGTCGTTGCTCGTCATCGGGCGGGGGCCCTGATGCAGGTGGTCATGTGCCGTTTGCGCCCGTGACCGGGGGCTCGGGTGACGGTGAAGCCAGCCGCCGCCAGTGCGCGGCGCACATGCCCGGCGGCGGTGTAAGTGGCTGCCGTGCCGCCCGGTGCGGTGTGGTCGGCCACCTGTTGCATCAGGTCCGGCGCCCAGAGTTCGGGGTTCTTGGCGGGGGAGAAGCCATCGAGAAACCAGGCATCAGCCTTGCCTTGCCACTCCGGCAGGGTGGTACGGGCATCGCCCGGGATCAACTCGAAGTGCAGCGCGCCATGGGCATATCGCCCCGGCCCCGCCTGCAGGAGGGGGGCGAGTTCCGCCGAAAGGCCGGCAAGTTCGGGAAAGGCGCGGTGCGCCTCGGTGATCTGGGCGCCGCTCAGTGCAAACGCCTCGAAGGTGGTGAAGCGCAGGGTGCCGGTCTGCCCGGTTTCACGCCACAGGGCCAGGGCCGCAAGCAGGTTCAGCCCGGTGCCAAAGCCCAGTTCTGCAATGTGAAAGCCATCGTGAAACCGCTGTGGCAGGCCGTTGCCGGCCAGAAACACATGGCGGGTTTCGGCCAGACCATTGTCGAGGGAGAAATACGGATCGTCAAACCGCAGCGACACGGGCAGGTGCCCCCGGCGCCATTCGATCGGGTGGGTCTGGTCGACTGACATGGGGTGGACTATGGGGTTGGCTGCGGTCTGGCGGCGACAATGGGCAAGGGGGCCGGGAATGGCAACGGTGGATGTGACGGTGCGCGGTGCTGGCATCTTCGGTCTGTCGGTGGCCCGGGCCTGCGTTGCGCGCGGGGCAAGGGTGCAGGTGATCGATCCGGGCGGCGTGGCGGCGGGGGCCTCGGGCGGGATCGTCGGCGCGCTGGCACCCCATACGCCGGAAAACTGGAACGACAAGAAGGCGTTTCAGTTCGATAGCCTGATCATGGCCGAGGGGTTCTGGCGCGGGGTCGAGGCGGCGTCTGACCTGCCCTCGGGCTATGGGCGCACGGGTCGGTTGCAGCCGGTGGAGGATGACCGGGCCCTCGCATTGGCGCGAGCCCGGGCGGTTGCGGCGGGGGCATTGTGGCAGGGAAAGGCCGACTGGTCCGTGATTGAGGCAAAGGGCGATTGGGCGCCGGAGTCGCCCACGGGCTGGCTGATCCACGACACGCTGAGCGCGCGGGTGAATCCGTTGCAGGGGTGCCGGGCGCTGGCGGCGGCGTTGGAGCGGGCGGGATGTCCGGTGTTGCGCGACGGCGACGACGGGGGTGCAGTGGTCTGGGCAACCGGGGTGGCCGGGCTGGCGGCGCTGGGTCAGGATGCGGGGAACGGCGTCAAGGGGCAGGCGGCGCTGTTGCGGTTCGATGCACGGGCGGCCCCGCAACTGTTTGCCGATGGTCTGCACATCGTGCCCCATGGCGACGGTACTGTCGCCATCGGTTCGACAAGCGAGCGGGTGTTTGACGACCCGACCAGCACGGATGCCTCGCTGGACGATGTTCTGGAACGCGCGCTGGCGGCTTTTCCCGTGTTGCGCGGCGCGCCGGTGATCCAGCGCTGGGCGGGGGTGCGGCCACGGGCAGCCAGTCGGGCGCCGGTGCTGGGCGCCTGGCCGGGGCGGTCGGGGCATTTCGTGGCGAATGGCGGGTTCAAGATCGGGTTCGGCATGGCGCCCAAGGTGGGTGAAGTCATGGCCGATCTGGTGCTGGACGGGCGCGACAAGGTGCCCGAGGGTTTTCATCCGCTCTGATCCACCGGTCTGATCCAGCGGAGGCGCTGACGCGCCACGATATTCTTTGTCTGGCGTTCCTTGCAGGCCTCAGCGCGCCGTCGCCTGGGCCTGGACGCATTGCTGCCCCTGCGGCCCGCGCACCCAGAAGGTGTTCTCCAAGGCGCACAGGGTTGCGGCCTCGCCACAGATCAGCGGTGCGGTGAGGCGGAAGTCGAAACCAGCGAGCGGACCCAGCAGGCGGCAGGCCATCAGCATCAGATGCTGGGCCAGCAGCGGGCCATGGACGACGAGGCCGCCATATCCCTCGACAGCCCGCGCATAATCCGCGTCATAGTGGATCCGATGGCCGTTGAAGGTGAGCGCGGAATAGCGGAACAGCGTGGTCGGGTCAAACGTGACCGCTTTGAAGCCGGCTTCATCGGTGCGGGCGGTGGCGGCCTCTGGGGCCAGACCTGGGGCGGGATCGGTGCGATAGACCAGATCCTGATGTTCCGTGACACAAAGGGCGCCGTTCTGGTGGATGTCATGGCGCAGGGTGACAAAGGCCAGAGGGCCGCTGCGGCCTGCCTTTTGCTCGGTCGTCTCCAGTGTGGTCAGCTTTGTCGCAGGCACCCCGGCCAGCAGCGGCAGATGAAACGCCAACCGCCCGCCTGCCCACATCCGCCGGGGCAGGCCCATGTCGGGGATCAGTCCGCCTCTGGCCGGATGCCCGTCGCGGCCCAACTGTGCCGGGGGCTGGGGCGCCCAGAAATAGACCTGATGAAAGAAGGGCGGCAAGGGATCGCCCGGCCCCGGCGGCGCCCCAGGCAGATCGAGTGTGGCCCAGAGCGCGGCGGCGCGCGCCGGGTCGAGAAGATCGTGCAGCGCCGGGGCGGTCGGGGTCATCGGGCAGGTCCGGTGCGGGGTGCCGGGCAACCATGGGGTGGCCGCACCCGGCGCGTCAATCGGCTGCACCGGCGCGGTGCCGCTTTCTGCGGCGCACGCGCACCGGACAGGGTGATCGTGCGAACTTTGGCGCCCCCGGGCTTGACCACCGCCCGCAACTGGCACAACACGAGTTTCAGCAGAAAGGATCCGGCCTGTGATCGATTCCGCCAAATCCAACCTCAAGGGCGCGCTGCTGGCGCTGAGCGCCTTCGGCATCTTCGCCACCCATGATGTGGTCGTGAAGGTGCTGGGCGGGCATTACACCCCGTTCCAGATCATCTTCTTCTCGGTGCTTTTCAGCTTTCCGCTGGCCACCCTTATGCTGATGCGCGATGCCACCTCGGGCAACCTGCGCCCCGTGCATCCCTGGTGGACGGCCCTGCGCACCCTTGCGGCGGTGCTGACCGGATTCTCGGCATTCTATGCCTTTTCCGTCCTGCCCCTGGCCGAAACCTATGCCATCCTCTTCGCGGCGCCGATGCTGATCACCATCCTTTCGATCCCCATCCTGGGCGAACGGGTGGGGCCGCACCGTTGGGCGGCGATCGTGATCGGGCTGATCGGGGTGTTCGTGGTGCTGCGCCCGGGCGGCTCGCCCCTGTCGCTGGGCCATATCGCGGCGATCGCGGCGGCGGTGGGAAGTGCCATGGCATCGGTCGTCGTGCGCAAGATCGGGCGGGACGAACGCAGCGCGGTGCTGATGCTGTACCCGATGGTCAGCAATTTCGCGGTGATGGCCTGCATCCTGCCCTTCGTCTATCGCCCGATGCCGATCGAGCATCTGGGGCTGATGGCGGTGATTTCGCTGTTCGGGTTCGTCGCCGGGCTGTTCATCATCGCAGCCTACCGATTGGGTGACGCGGCGATCGTGGCGCCGATGCAGTATTCTCAGATCCTGTGGGCTGCGGGCTTTGGCATCCTGTTCTTTGACGAAGTTCCCGACTTTTTCACGCTGGTGGGTGCCGGCATCATCATCGCCAGCGGGCTGTACATCGTGCTGCGTGAAACCATCGGCGGGGTGTCGCGCAATACCCCGGTGCTGGAAAACAAATCCCCGCGCGAAACCGGTGCCGCCACCCGGATCAGTGAAATCCTGCGCGAACGCGCGACGCGGGTGCCCCCGGGCCACGAAGCCCTTGCAAAGAAGCGCAACACCCAGTAACCCGCAGCAAGGTCGGGCTGTAGCGCAGCCTGGTAGCGCACCTGCTTCGGGAGCAGGGGGTCGGAGGTTCGAATCCTCTCAGCCCGACCAGATATCCAATGAAATCAAGAAACATAAAAACAAGGGCCTGGCCCTCGCCTTGTGCCAGCATTTTTGCCCTTGGGCTATGGCACAAAACTGAAATGTGAGGTGGGCGAGATGGTGCAGCGGAAGGTCCAATACACGAAGGTTCGGGGCATGACCGATTATTTTCACATGGCCATCCCGGCCACCATTCGGCATCTGCACCCCGATCATCCGACTGGCACTTTGCGGGGCACCATGAAGACCTCGGACCCAGACGAAGCCGAAAGGCTGGGCCGCAAACAGAAATTCACGTTCGGCGACCTTCCCACCGAGCGTTGAGAGCGCCGACACCTCGACAAGTTCGACGCGGTCTTGACCAGTCTTCCATCCTCACAATTGGACTCAATCCGCAAACTGCATCTCCGCGAGGCCGTGATCCAACTTCACAAGCAGGCGACGACGACGCCGAAGATCAGGGCTGCGATCGAGGCGAGCGCGCCGGGCAATGCCGCCAACGAAGCGCGAGCACCACGTCGCCCTGGCCCGGAAGGGGCCGGCAGCGACACCGGGCTGCTCGGCCATATCAGGACGGTGATCGAAGCCTCGCCCTTTTCCGGCGAGGGGTACCGGAAGATCCGGGATGAGCCGGGCTGCGCCTCGGGTTCGAGCGGTCCGACGAATGACATGACCCAGACTGTCACGACCACGCCAGGCCGCGCGTTCGGCATCTCTCTCGGACGGATCGCGGTCGATGCCTCGCTCTTCATCGCGGTCGACCATTGCTCGGGCGAACTCATAACCGGGCCTTGGTACACTAGAGACCGCAATCAATCGCTTCATCACCGAACACAACACCACAGAGGCAATGCCTTTGGTCTGGCGCGCCGATCCAGACGAAATCGTCGCCGCACGAAACAGAGGGTTCCCAATGCTGGATTCAATCCGCTAGGGCCGGTTTCTTCGGGGCTTCACGTCGCTTCCCAGGCGTAGACCCAGCCGGTTCGCATGCCAGGCAGCCTCGGCGCGCGAGCCAATCCCAAGCTTGCGATAGACGATCTTGATATACCCGGCCACCGTCGTTTCGGCGATCCCCATTTCGCTGGCCACTTCGGCATTGCGCAACCCGCGCCCGATCAGGGTCAGCACCTCTGCCTCACGCCCGGTCAATCGCGCGTCTGCGCCCTCGGACGGGCCCGTCAGGCGGAAATGTTCCATGATCCGGCGCGCGACCGAAGGTGAAATCGCCGGGATTCCGACCGACAATTGCGCAAGTTGGCGCGCAAGAACGGGCCGCGTGCTTTCCTTCAGCAGATAACCGTCGGCACCCGCCGAAAGCGCCGCGACGATGCTGGCATCATCGCCCATCACGGTCGTTACAACCTTGATGGCCGCCGGATTTGCGTTTCCCAGCATGCGCAAGACCTCCAGCCCGGAACCATCCGGCAAGCCCAGATCGATCAACGCAAGATCGAACGGCTGGCTGGCAAGGCTGCTGGCCGCGCGCACGCTGGCGGCCGTCAGGATCAAGGCCTCGGGGTATTCGCCGTTCACCAGGTCCGTCAACCAAAGCCGGGTTTCGGCGATATCCTCGACGATCAGAACCTGTTTCACTCTGCCGCCGCCTTAAAGGCCAACCCGAGCGGCAGGCGTGCCGTCATCGTGGTTCCGGTCTGCCCGCTGGACAGATCGAACGCGCCCCCCGCTTGTTCCACACGGTCCGACAGGTTCCGGAAACCATTTCCCGGCTGGATCTGCGCCATATCGAAACCGCGCCCGTTGTCGCCAAGCGCAAGGTGCAGGGTGTCTGCGATCTGCATGACACTGATCGTCACGCCGATCGCCTGCGAATGGCGCACGACATTGGCCACACCCTCGCGCAGGAAGGCACGCAATGTGTGTACGATCAGCGGAGCAACGGAAACATCCGGCAGAACCGTACCCTGCCATGACACGGTCATCTGTGCCGCGTCGAGAAGTTCGGCGATCTCGGCCCGCAGATCCGCGATCAGCGGCGCAAGGTGCCATTCGGCCTGATCGGGGTTGGAAACGATCTCGCGCAGATCCGTCAGGGTTTGCCGGATCAGCAGATCCTTGCGTTCGGTGCCCGGCGTGTGCAGCGCATTCAGAAGCAGCACGCCGATGTTGTCATGCATGTCGCGGTTGATCCGCACGCGTTCGGCCATGACGGCGTCGATATAGGTCTGGTGCTGGCGCAGGCTGGTGTCGATCAGTGACTGGATCGATCTGACCCGGGCCAGATCGCGCGACGAGAACAGCCGCGCGCCCTGATCCGCCATATCCAGCCTCAGTGCCTTCAACCCGCCGACCCGGGCCAGTGTCAGGGCGCGGCCATCGTCGACCAGCGCGGTCTTCACTGTCGTGTCCTGGACAGCTTCGATGGCCAGCGGATTGAACAGATCGCGCCAGAAGGTCTGCAACAGCGCCTGTCTGCTGCCAGGGTCGCGGGCATGGGCGATTTTGGTCACGCGACGATAAAGTTCTTCGGCGGGAATGTCGCGGTTGCGGTGCAGCAGGCGCGCCGCCTTGTCGCGCAGCGGCAGGTAGATCAGGCCGATCAAGGCCACAGAAATGCCAAGGGCAGGCGCCCGGCCCAGAGACAGGCCAAAGATCAGCACCGCATCGAGCACAAGCAGCAGCGCGACGCCGAACCCGTAATACAGAACGCCGAAAGACCAGGTGGCAAGGTCGAACAACCGATAGCGTGAGACGGCCATCGCCAAGCCGCCATAGATGATCAGGAAAAACAGGAATGCCGTGCTTTGCTCGACCAGCCGGCCCTGCCCCAGCAGGATCGGAACGATCGACGTCAGGACGAATCCGCCCGCTCCCGCCGCCACGGAAAGCCCCAGCCAGCCCAGCATTGCCCGTGCTGCGGGATCCCGCCGGTTGGCGACCACCTGCGCGGTGATCGCCAGCAGCAACACCACCATCAACGCGGCGATGACATCCTTCATGCGGTCCAGATGCTCGGGCCATTGGGCAAACTGGATCAGGCCCGTGGCAGTGACGATCAGCGCGGGCAGGGCGACCACCGCCCTGGGTACGATACGGCGCGGATAGATCAGGAACAGCGTCACCATCCCGACGCCGAACAGCAGCACACCAAGGCTGTTGACGACGTTTGCCGCCGAAAACACCTCCTGCGCAAGCGCAAGTTCACGCGAACTGTAAATGGCTGCGGCCCCTGACGAAAGCGCCAGACCGACCCCGGCAAGCAGGAACATCCAGACTGCGCCTTCCCGTGGACGCATGCACGCCACCCAGGTGCCGATCGTCAGCCCGATCAGGGCGACGAACACCTGCATCCAGAATTTCATCGGCAGATCCGCAGGCGGACGGTGGTCGGCGGCGCGCAGGCTGAGCATTTGGCTGCGCCCGTCGCTCTCGATTTCCAGCGTCACAGGCCCGCCCGACAGCGCGTGGAACAGGCGATCCTGCCGGTCGTAAAACTCCCTCAACGCCGCGGTTTCCAGGGTATCGGGCTCTTCGATCAGATCGACGGGCCGCAGCGTGATGGGTTGGGCGTTTTCCGAACGGATGCTGACCAGACGTGCCCCGCGCAGGTCATCCGGGACGATGGCGGCGGGCGCCGTCGCAGCGATCACGACCGTGGCTCCGCGCACCTCAAGATCAACGCCCAACCAGGGTTGCGCCGTCGCCAGCCAGATCAGCAGGCCCGCCAGAGCAAGATAGCAGACAAGGCAAAGCGTCAGGACAAAGCTCGGAGCAAAATGCCAGCGCACAGTTTGTTTCCCCCAACCCCGGGACTGTCCCGGCGCCCAGCCAATTCGCGGCTCGGCCCGTTGCCAGTCGTGTTTTCCTTGCGCATCCCCCCTGAACAGGGGGGAGACGCCACCGCCTCAATCTTCGATGACATGATTCATTCGTGCATATTGCATCAAGGAGAGACCAATGCCACCAAAACGCATCATCCTGACGCTTGCGTCAATTGGAATGGCCTTTGCTGTTTCGGGCTGTCTGGGCAACGGCGGTGGCGGTGGCGGTGGCGGTGGCGGCCCTGACTTTGACACTGCCCTCGATGAGGCGACCTCGCGCGCGCCGACCATCGATATGCCGACCAGCCTTCAGGGCAACTATCAAGGGCAGTTCAGGGTCGCTGTGAACGGCGGCGCGGCAGACCTCGTCGATTTCGACATTGATCCGCAAGATCTGGAGATCCTGGGCGATCTCGACATCGATGTCGACTGGACCGAAGGCCAGACGGCCAACCCGTTTTCCGGCACGGCGAGCAATATCGTGGCCAACCAGACGGGCACGACGAATGCCTTCGAGATCGAGGGTGAACTGGCAGTCGACGCCAGTCTTCCTGCCACGATTTCGCAGTTGAACACTCCTGCCCAGACGATCGGTGGCTTTGACGTTCCCGCCACCGATACTGGCGCATTCTTGTTCCACATGACCGGCGAACTGGCCTATGAGGAACAGCGGGGCGACGTTACGATGCAGATGGGCGGCAATTTCTTCGGCCCGGGCGGAAATGCGATGGTCGGCACGGCCGGGGGCGGCATCAACAATGTCGACAACCCGTCACAGCAAATCTTCGATGCCGGCATCGGCGGCACATTCTACCTCATTCAGCAATGACCGAAAAGGTTGGTGGCACTCCGTCTTGCGGGGTGCCGCCACTTGACGCTCCGCTCTGGACGGACCAAGGTGTGTGATGTGGCGTCCGGTCCTCATTCTGGCGTTCTGCCTGATGGCGGGCATCGCCGCCGCCTCGCCGCTTGACGA
>Ga0105055_10008470_pt1 | contig 13367 bp, 10 predicted proteins | sample BON03_FD_78090 | JGI IMG/M metagenome (GOLD analysis project Ga0105055, IMG submission 78090) | Freshwater microbial communities from Lake Bonney liftoff mats and glacier meltwater in Antarctica - BON-03 | ecosystem: Environmental > Aquatic > Freshwater > Ice > Glacier meltwater | place: Lake...
AGGTATCGTGGGAGGTCGTATCGTCATTGTTCTCCGGATAGGTCCCCTTCGGTTCTTGTGGTTGGGATGTCTTTCAAACTGATCGACGGAACGAAAATAGCTCTTGAAATACGAAGGAAAGTCGAGTTGAAGTCTGCTATCCTCGTAGAAAACGGGTGGCAGCCAAAACTTCTTTCTGTGGTTTTTTCTACAACTGATTCAAAGGCGAGTTCCGCGATTGAATGGTATGTGAGGAATCAAAAACGAGTGGCTGAAAAGTGTGGAATTGTTTTTGAAGACTCTAAAATTCCAGAGAATATTTCCCAAGAGTCGTTTGTGGATTTTCTATCCAAGGCGAATCAAGATCCAAGAGTAACAGGTGTGGTGCTGCAACGACCGTTCCCGAAGCATCTTCAAACTGATCAAGTTCAAATGGCGGTGCATCCTTTGAAAGATGTCGAAGGGATGCATCCGTCTTCCATTGGTCGTGTTCTTGTAAGTATGCATGTTCGTATATTGCTATATATTCTCAAAAAAATTCAGTATGACGATGCTGATTTGGTCCCTTGCACAGCCAAAGCGGCAGTGGCGTGTTTAAAATCAACTGGCCTTGCTAAAGGTCCTGAGCAATCACTAAAAGGTTTAACATGTGTTGTTGTGGGCCATTCTGAAATTGTTGGCAAACCCATATCATTTCTTTTGATGAATGAAGGAGCCATTGTGACAACTTGTAATCACATGACGAAAGATCTGAACATACACACACGGAAAGCAGATGCCGTATTCGTGGCGGTTGGAAAGAGAAACTTAATTCAAGGTAACATGTTGAAACCAGGAGCTGCCTTGGTTGATGTTGGGATAAATCCGATTACGGACTCCGTGACTGGTAAGGAAAGCATTGTGGGTGATGCAGAAATGGAATCTTGTCTTGCTGTTGCAGGTTGGATAACTCCTGTACCTGGAGGTACGTAGATGCAAATACTTTTGAAGCTAACTAACTCTTTAGTAATAGGAGTGGGCCCTGTCACAACGGCGATTCTCATGCAGGTTCGTTAAAAATTCGTTCAAAATATAGATACTAAAATTGAAATGTAGAATACTGTAAGAGCAGCGCAATCGCAGAAAGATTTATATGAATCCACGTTTGGACCTCGACATAGATTCACCAACCAATATATGATTTCCTAATACACGTTTTTATTCCTTTCGCTTTATCGTCAAGCAATAAATGTTTAGATGTTTGCATATATCACGAGTCACCACAACGACAAAGTGGAAATACTGGATGAATATCAAAGCAACATAAAAGCCAAGTATCTGGGTAGCTTGTTCCACGTTGTTTGTTGATGCCAAATGGCCGACAATGAATGGTATCGGGAACAAAATTTTATGCAACCATGGAAACTCTAAATGACAAACGGAAGCAACAATGATTCGATTGCAGAGATGAGAAAACAACAAACCAGAAGCAATCAAACCTAATGTAGGATGCTTTTGAAAAACGTCCTTTGCGGGGGTCTGAACGGATACATACAAGAGGAATCCTTGTTGCAAAATTGCAGGCAGTAGAAGCAGAACGGCCCTCAGGAAATTTGTCTTGCATCGCGCAACAGATATAATGCACGAGGAGCCAAGTAAAAGCGGAAAAAAACCTCCGATTAAAATAGCCACGTGTCTGATTTCGATGGAGCCAAAAGAACCGACATATTCAAGCATGGAAGAAGCGTTTATGAATACAAGAAACTCGGCAATATTTAGTTTCCAGAAGGTCGGACCAAGAATCGCCCGAGACAGATTCAGACCTATCGACAAGTATTGGCCTTCTGTCACTAAAAAGGAGAATGTTAAACGGAATCCCCAAGGAAAAACAAATGCTTACCTCCAAAATTGCCAACTTGCGCTCTCAGCACATGAACGTGGTTCTCTTCCCATTGCGCTAAATAGAAAGGTATCTGAACAGTGTACATGCATGCAAGTGACCCATAGGTGGCTCCAAAACCCATAATACTGCAAAGTCCAATCACTATGTAAGTTGTACCAAGAGCATCGCAGCCATGATCAAAAAGCTGCCCTAATGGAGATGAAGTTCCGGTACGTCTGGCTTGCTTACCATCCACAGCATCCATGGTTTGATATACCCAAAGGCACCATGCGTTAAGGACATACACCCACCATGGAGACTCACTTTGTAGCTTTGGATCAAATTGAAGCGCGAGACCAGCGATTGCAAGAAGATGAAACGTGCCGATTAAAGTGACAAGATTTGGGGCCATAGATCTTGGAAGCTGCTCTGCGCACCACGCCCAAAACCCATTCAGCCTCAAGTCGAGCCACGAGTAATCCCCACCGATATACTTGTAATTCTTCAGTGCTTTACATGGATCAGATATGCTTGCATGTTCGGAAGCACTTACCGTCAAGACCCGATTTCGGAATGTATGGTTTTGAAAAGGCAGCCATTTTGGTTTACCTGGTATCTTAATTATTCACAACGACCACACTATTTAACACGGGGGGGCTATGAGGAAATGAGGTGACGATGCAACTTCAGCAATTGATTTGTTAGATTCATAATTTGTATAGTAACCAATATTCAATTTAAATTGATTTTTATAAAGAGTAAATCAAAATAGTGGGACTCTCGCCACATTGCTGCATTCTATCGTCTATGATACATTCGTTAGCTTGAATGAAATGTACTGATAGCAGAGAAGGGTCGCAACTTTCGTTCGTACTAGATTGCGACTTCGAACCAAGAATCACAGCGCAACATTTTGACAATTGTTAATTGTAATTATTACAGGCTCAATTGTTTTATATAAGTATTACACACTTAAGTACTGGTCTACCGCTTCATTTTCGTTATTCAGTTGGACGTAATGGGCGTCATCCACTGAACCAGAAGCTGATGCGGAGGCAGCCACGTTCTTCATAATCTGTGACCCTGCTGAAGCGACCCGATGGAAGTTCTGAGACCCCATGGAAGCGACACGCTGCAGTACGGACGAGCCACCTGAAGCGATTCTTTTCAGAGCACCAGTATCATCAGGTTTGACAACAACATTACCATCAAACCCGGGAGCTCCTTTTCGAACGATGATTTCCCCTTTCGGAGGGAAGCTCCCATAAGGGTCTGAATGGAGACCAGACCTTTCTACATCCTGATGAACCTCATAATCGGCGCTTTTAACTGAATTGGAGGAGTTGGAGTCTAATTCGCGCCAATAATGTGTATAAATAACAATGCAAGCGACGAATGCCAATACAATCGCAATGCCCATGAAGGTAGTATTTGAATTTGTGGGAGCGCTCAAGTCGCGAAGAGGCGCTGCGAATGCAATGACTTCGAGAAAGTTCAATAGTACAGCAATGGTAAGGAGTCCAAGCGAAAGTAAATGAAGTTTTTTGTAAGACTCTGAATTCTTAGCGACCATAACTACTGCCACTAGTCCAACCATCATTGTATATATAGAAAGTATTACAAATAAACTGACGTTAGACGCCCGACAACTATATCCATAACATGGGTCTTGAGTGTTAGAAGGTATGGATGCCGATAGAATAGCAGCAAGAACACCAGTGGCAATGACAACCACAAGCACTCCAGTTTTCATACCAGAGTCCATTTTGAACCTGTCGTAGACGGAGCACAATGAGATACTCACGCAACTGATCAAGCTGCCTGAAAAAAACAGAAGTTGAGCCGAGCTACATGTCGCTACATCTGGATTTGCCTCTCCTATGATATTCACCAATACTCCCATACAAGCGAACGACAGTGCATACAGTGAAGTAACTGCTAGCCATTTCCTTAGAAACATGCTTCTGGAACCTACTAAGAAGGCAGATACCATTCCCACGCTGGAAAATATTGCACCAACCCAAAAAACCGTTTCTTGTAGAGGTGGTTCAATAGGTACTCCCTCACACGTGTTGTTCAAGGATTTGGAACTCAGACTGCTTTCAAGCGTTGTCGGACTTTTACTAGGTGCTAAAGAGGAAATTGTAGGTGGTGTAGTTTCCTCAGCATATGAAGGAGCATACGTGGCATTTATTACAGTAGGTTCACGGGTTGGCGTTTCCGTAGCTTGCGTGGTTGGTGTCCTAGCAGTAGGTACGGTGGTAGTTGGAGATACACTTGGAGAAAGAGATGGAGCTAGTGTCGGTGGAGTTGGGCTGGCTGAAGGAAATGAAGTCTTATTTCCAATATCTGAGTTACACAATTCAAAAGGATAAATTTGTTGCACTGGTTCGCATGTCCGTGGTAAGCAGTCTCTCATATTGATACCAAGCATCTTTACTCTTCGTTGTTTTCTTGGTTTATTGTTTTCGTCTGCATAACAGGCATAATTCCAAAAACACCTATCCGCTTTGTCTTTGCAACTTAACCCCTCACTGTCAAAATCGGAATCGTAGCTCCCTGAAGAACCAAGGCAGTAGTTGTAATCTTCTAGCGACATGCAATCTGTTTGTTGGGCATGAATTAATGAGCTGACTAAACTCACTGCGAAAACCAATATTTTGTTCATTAGGTGCATTTTAGTTTTGTTCCTAATAATAAGGTGACTGACCACCTGCAGTCATTTTTAAAAATAATGATTGATTTTGATCGTTTCGAGCAGGAACTGGCAATCACTATAGTTTACAGTAGCAAGCAATCCCAGTATTGACGTCGGACGATTTCTCTCGAAGGGAGTCTTTCCCATCCTTTCCAAAATCCTCATTTTGGAATCTTTTTTGACGTGATTTACTGATCCAATAATTTAAGAAATTTTCAACAACCAAAGACTTCCTTTGCTGCCCGAATATAGAAATGGTCGATATCGATCATTCACATAGTTTAGGAATTTTGAGTATTCACATTTTGATAGATTAACCTAATTTACATTGGTATAATTGAAACGATATCATTAGAATAAATGCGCAGAATTTTTTTGCCATATTGGTACTTGCATCTTAATTGACAAATCGATCGTCCCAGCGATCTACCCAAGGAATTCTTAAATTGACTCTTAATTAAAAATAACATTTCAAATCAGTATAAATATAAATTCCTTCGGAACCACATTTCAGTAATTTACTGCACTTTCTTTTTCTTGATCGAGAGACAATAAATATCTAAATGAAGACATATTTCTTGCGTGACTGTGTATGCATAATGAGCATACTGAAGAACAATGAGCACGGAGTAAACACCAAGAGTGGTCCATATTTGTATATCTGTTGGGTTCATTTCATGAAAGAAAAGCAAGATTGGAGGAATCGGAACCAAAATCTTGTGCATCCATGGAAACTCTAGATGACAGACAGACCCGACAATAATTATATTGCACATCTGAGAAAACAACAGCCCGGCAACTGCAAACACAATCACAGGATACCTTTTGAAAACATGCCCAACATTTTCAGAGTACACTAGATACCACAGAAACGTCTGGTGAAATACCAAAGGGGTCAACAGTACGAGTGCCTTTGGGTAGTTGGTTGCTTTTCCATAAACCGTGTAAAAAGTGCGAATAGCGCCATACGCAGGAAATACCAAGCTACCAACGACTGCCAGTACACGAATTTGCCAATCTGACACTACTGGTAGCGCACTCAATGGTGGAACAATATCCCCTATAGTAAGCAGCCAAAAGCTACGCCCCATTAAAGCACGAAGCGCGTTCCCAGCAGAAGATACCAACAAAGCTTCAGTGACTCCGAACTGTCCAACTCCAGTAACGAGAATATGAGTGTGATTCTCTGAATATTGGAATCAATATTTGAATACCATGATAAAAAACTTACCTTCCCACTGAGCCATGTAAAAGGGAATTTGCACAGTTGCCAGTATCGCTAGTGTACCAATCGAAGGGCCAAACCCCATCACACTACACATTGATAATACACAATATGTAGTACCGAGAGCATCACAACCGTGATCAAACAGCTGTCCAAGTGGACTGCTGGTATTGGTTCTTCTCGCTTGTTTACCATCGACGGCATCTAGGGTCTGGTAAGCAAACAAGCACCATGAATTGACCCAGTAAACCCAAGTAGGGGATGAACTAGTAAGTGTGGGATCAAATATAAGAACAAGTAGGCCCATGAAGAGAAGGTGGAAAGTTCCAATCAGAGTAACGAGGTTGGCAGCCATGGTGTCAGGAAGAATTTCTGCGAGGGCAGCCCAGAACGGGTTAAGTTTGTTATCAAGCCAAGTGTAGCCGCCACCTTGGTACTTATAACGGTTCAAAGCATCAAGCCCTTCTTGCGGTAGGTACTTCCGGTTCCAAAACATATCACAAAGAACTTGTGCAAATTTTTTTTAAACAACAAAAATCGATTATTTTTAAGACACTTGAAGTAGTGGATAAAAAGCCATCAAATGCTAATTTCTTAGTAAACAAAAGAGTATCTTGTCGAAAGAAAAGAGCCTGATGGCAATCCGTGAGGTAATCAGAAGCAAGAACATTATGTAGAATCACTGAATTCACATTATATTTCTCCTGATGTAATCTAATTGCATCCCTCGACTTGACAACTATGTCGCCTGCAAACGCGTTCCATGAGGTAGCCACTAAAGTATTTAAAAATACTTTATACATTGATGTCCCTCTCTCTGCATCACCAAAATGATCTCGCATACCTACCAAAAATCTCTGCAATAGCTACATTCTGTTCATATTACAAAAAAATTCCATGTTTTAGTGGCAGGCTTTAGCAAAACTCTAATTTCAATTTATATTATAAAAACAAGTCTGGCTATTTCCGTTTTCTCAGTCCTTCAGTCCGTTCAAGATCGACGGAGTCAATATTTGATATAACAACTGGGTTTGAGTCCGTAAATTTCTTCACATACATCCAGTTCATCCCATATGCTAGCCAGCGTCGATTCAATTTCACCGAATTTGTTTTTTGTTTGGTTTCTTATACCAAACCTTTACACTAAGAAAGTGCAGCATCATTCATGCCATAGCATGTCGTATTTTCGGCATATTAATGAATTCGTATCTGGATTAATCGGGCAACTGGCAGTTCTGGTTCACAAATCGCATTTTTAGTGTGTTTCCAAGGGCCTTGCTTCGTCAAATTTAGGGTAAAGATATATTTCATCGATACCAGGGTGTCCAGCCATACCTGTCAAATCCTCTTCGATGAGTTCTGCAAGAACAATTCCTTTGATGAATGGTTCATGAGCTTGTAAATCTTCATCAACCAATTTCTCGAGAGTAGAGGTAAGACATATGCCTATCAAACCAGTCGTTAGCGTAGGTATATGCATCTTTCACCATCTTTGTAACCATAAAGTGCATGCTGGTACGCCGAAATGTTTTGGTGGATTTAGTTCAAAAAAAGTACACGGTTGAAGTGAGGGAAACAAAGAGATCATACGAAAAATATAGCTTATAGGAAATAGTGCAGAGTGAAAATCAACGAGTTCGATCGGCGTTGTGAGTTACAAGAACTGAATTTGATCTACACTGTACCGGCACCAACTTGATGGTACACGAAGAATTTTTAAAATCAAAAATGGTTTTCGCCCCAAACAAATTAATTGCGATTTATCTGCCAGTCCCTCACCATGAATTGGCAATGCTGTCGAATGCGGTCAATACGTCTTGGTGTTTCAAGATTTAGTATTAACGATTTCGAATACCATTTTGAAAAATTATTTTAGTGACCCACTATCTCTTCGAAACTAGCAGTTGCTAAGAGTTATACACAAGTATCAATCCATGGCAGCACCTGATTTAAATTCAAACGATGGAGCCAACCTACTATTACAGAGAATTTAGTCATAGTCAGTTTGGCTCCTTTAGCGTCTCAATAGTTGTCGAGCTTCTCATGCGATCATGATTCTTCAATGGCCAAATAGAAACCTTGGGGAGGAAAGCGAAGTGATCTCTGCCCTGCATCTCTCTGCCCTGCATCTAGAACAATTTCAGATTTCATCCTGAGGAAAGATAAAAAGATAAGTCTCCGGTGTTTCTAGGACGAAAGTAAGAAAATTGAATTCACGATTCAAATATCCTACCGAGATGTAAAATAACAACGAGGCTGACCTAGTGTTCAACGAAGTATACATCGACATTGAAACGGAGGTTCAGTTCGACCGAACAGTTTCAGCACTGAAGCGCGTAATTGGGAGACATTGCCTCGGCAAATCTTCATTCAAATGCTCAAATAGGATTCACATACTCATTAAATCTAAACTTTTGGGGGTAACAAGCTAAGAATCATAAACCATTCTTCACTCTTGACCAAATCGACACTCTAAGCTATTTTATGATGGCACTTGCGTTCCTGGTTTTGTAGGAAAAGATTTAATTCCACATTCGAATTTAATATAGATAACAGGTAACAGGATACCATTAAAACACCACCTAGTAAAAGGATTTTGCTGGGCAATTAGTATCAGACTCGTCTCAAAAATTAAAAATTTGTCTTCGGATTGTCTTTTGAACAAACAGAAGATGATTAAAATCTTTTTAGTTTTAAAATCCAAAAGCTTCCACTCTTTTCACTCACCCAACCGCGGCAGCACAACATGATTTCACCACTGTACATTAAATTTACCAACTTTCCTACCTGACCCGGAATCTCAGGTCAACAGCGAGAACTTCATTCAAGACGCTCCACTCTAAACTGCCTATCGCGGCTTCTCCTTGCTTCATCAACACTATCGTCCGTAGCCCTGCCTCACTAGCTCCATTTACGCCGAAAGTGGAGGTTTTTACCTCCTTCTCTGCAGACAACACCCCGTTTACTATTCTCTTGTTCGTTCATTGAATAATGCCACTCTTGTGCTTCTAGCAATATTTTGATCATAATTCGATTCTTTCGTCAGCCAAACTTATTTCAATTTGATCTAATCGATCTTTGAAAGATTTTTGAATCGTTCTTCGTTCTGCATCATCGTGAAATATAGCTGAATTCCATTGCATTTGCATAGCAACGGTATTGCCTTGATTAATGACTGCGTGTTGCATGTAGTAGGGTATGTACATAATGGTACCCTGGTCTTGACGGCAGTGCAATAGCATGGACGCATCTTCCATATTTTCTGTTATATATTGTGCTTTCAAATACTTGACGGCAAACGTCCCTATGTTGTTGTCATACTTCGATTGCGGATCTCCAGAGTTTATGTTGTCAACATATTCCTTGAAATTTTCAGTGTTCTTTTCATTTCTGAAGTTGTCCATGTTCATCTGTTGCTTGGTTTGTGCATTGCATAACCCAGCAGAGGGCAAATCCTCGCACAAGTTGGATACAGGAAGCTCTACAGGCAGCTCTATGTTTTCAAAGCCTTCGAAGGTAGCAATAGGAACTTTCATCAACCAGTGTTTACTCCCATCAAATACAATATTTATAGCATCTAAATGCGCATGAAAATCTATTCCGCTTTTAGATGGACCAAAAAGAAATCCAGAATGAGTCACCATATTTGCGCTATTTTGTTTCGTTCCAGCAATAAACTCAGGTATTTGTACCTGATTCAGCAATCGACAAGCAATGTTCAAATCTTTATGTATAGGATGCGAGTGGGGATGGAAATAAGATATGAGGGGCATGCATTCTGTATTGTGGGCAAATAGAGTCCTTGATGTTGGTAGCTGTCCGTATTGAAACACCGCATGGCGAGCTTGCGGTTCTCTGGCCAACATTTCCAAGTATGATTCGATTGACATCTCTGCTTTCGGATAAGGACCAGGTCCAACTCGTAGCTCCATATTTTTGAATTGTTCGCGCAATGTTTTCCATTTCCAAGCGGACATAGCAGGCCAATCGGCTCCTAGGTTCTTGATTAAGACTGGACGCTTCGGTTTCACGAATTGCTCATAGAAATTTTCCACTGTTAAGATCGAACCATCCACCACAGGAAAATCGCAGGACCGCATTTCTAACGGTGTGGTCAGGTCGTCATCGGGGTCAGGTTCAGTAGGATCTATACTATGAATCAAGTAACGCGCTAGCAACTCACGGACGTTTTGCTTCTTGTAATGTAAACTGTTCCATTGCATTTGCATAGCAACGACGTTATCTCTATTAAGTACCGCATGTTGCACACTATCGGGAATGACAATGATTTCGCCTGGGTTTTGAATACATCGCAATACTCGAGTGTCGGCTTGTAGCTCCTCAGTGATGGGCTCGTCTCTAGCTCCCTTACTAATTCCAAGTAAATCCAAAGAAAATGCCCCAAGCTTTCTCTTAATCTTTTCCTCAAGGGTATCTGTAAATGTTACTTGCTGTTCATCCCAATCTACCGATGGATTTTCTCGAAGACCATCGATAACCGATTGCTGATCTTCATCCGCTTTACAAACAACATGTGATGGATTTAATTGGCAATATTTCATTGAGGGTGGGGGGATATTATTAGGGACTTGGATATTTTCAAAGTTGCTGATCACTGACTTTTTCACTTTCATAAACCATTCCTTTTGTCCAGAGATCAATGCATTGATAGCAGGATGGTGAATATGAAAATCAATACCGCTGTTATTATATCCAATAAGGAAACCCGAATGTGTCACTATGAATGGATTCTTCTGGCTTTTGGGTCCACTGAGAAACTCAGGTATTTCAATTTTCTGCAACAGTTGACAGGCAATCGTCAAATTGGAGTGAATTAGCTCCGATGCTTCGGTGACATATCCGCAATAAGGCAAGCATATATCTTTATGTCCCCATAGACTCCATGAAGTTGGCACTTGCCCATACTGGAACACTGACGTCACCTCCTCGCCTCGACCATGCTGTTCTTTTGCAAGAGCTGCATAGTCGGCGAACGTCATCGATGTCTTGGGATACGGTCCTATACCTACTCGTAAAGGGATATCCCCGAATGCATCTCCTATCGAATCCCAACTCCAATCTTGCATCGCCTTCCAACGATGCATGGCGTTTGTTATCACCACTGGTATACCAGGCTTTAAAACAAGCTCATAAAACATCTCGGGCGTTAATTTAGCCCCGTCAATCTTTGGAAAATCGCATTGCTTCCCTAAACTCGCGCTCGTTGAAAAAAGCAACAGCGAGAAAAACTTCATTCCACGAACAATCGAAAGTGTGTATTCAACATACCAAGCAAGGATAGCCCCCCTCAAGGGTGGCTCATTTCAAAATTCAACTCGACAATTGATGATCATGGATGATCCCCTTGAAGATATTCAGTTGCAATTGTCAATTTCAAAGCTGTCTGATTCGTGCATTTCAATGAAACGTATTTGCAGTTGGAGTTTATCAGGAGCTTCTCTTCGACTTCAAGGATTTTATTTAAACGAAAGTGGGCTTCATTCTACTCCGAATCAGGAACGTGTAATTGTCAACAAAGCGCCCCTGAAATTCGTTCACATTCCTGCTCGATCGCAATATATTATTCTGGAGCAAATTGGGAAGGGAGCTACATCATCTGTTTATAAAGCCCTGCACGTACCAACACTGCAGTTGGTTGCCATTAAGGAAATATCTATCGGTGACTCGGATTGCCGTCATCAGTTAACGAAGGAACTTTCGGTACTTGGAAACAATATGTATGTTGCAATTTGGGATTCCTCCGTCTGGATTGAAGGACTGGAATATCCCAAAAGAAAAAAGAAATTCCGAAAAGTGAGAAAAGCGTTTTCAAAATTTCGAAAGCGAGATGTTGTTCCGAAAAGAAAGGAGCACGATGACGTAAAAGCCGAGAGAATTCTCCCTCGATGGCCATATTTAATATCCCTGATGGATGTCTTCACCGGATCATGTATCGAAGATTGTGAAACTCCGAAAGTGGTTTCGGTAGTGCTTGAATTAGCCAGAGGTAGTTTAAACGATTTGATAAAAAGTGGGTATATGTTTTCAGAGAATGTAATTGCCTATGTGGCTCGGTCATGTTTGCTAGCTTTAGGTTTCCTACATACTAAAGGGCTAATGCATAGGGATGTTAAACCAGAAAACATCCTTGTTTATCAAAATGGACAGGTCAAACTTTCCGACTTTGGTATATCGCATGATCTATCTATTAAGAAGCCTACCACTAAAAACAGAGCGCGAGCAAATACAAAATCGTTTGTCGGAACTTTCCGGTATATGAGTCCTGAGCGAATAAACGGGAGTGCTTACTCCTATGCTTGTGATGTGTGGTCAGTCGGTCTCGTTTGCCTGCATGCTGCTGTAGGAGCATACCCCATTGAAGACGCATCTGGATATTGGGCCATGATGGGTGTTTCAAGAGGTGAACTTGTACCACAACCACCTCCTTCACGGTTTTCCACCCTTTTTTGTAACTTTGTAATTGAAAGTTTGAAGATGAATCCAGATGTTCGACCAAGTTCGACCCAGTTGCTATCCCATCCATTTGTTTCTAGTCCTAATAATATCCTACGAAGTGGCTGCCGATCAAATGAAGTGGGATTGGATTATTTCGAGCAAGGTCTCATAGGGACTGAGGAACTTGAGAAAATTCTTGAATCAAACAGCATGAATTTCAAAATCCAGACTCCAAAGTCCGATATATCACGTGAAAGTTTCTGGCAATATTTATGGCCACGAGTATTCGAAGACCACGAGCCTTCTAGTCAAATATATCTCAATCTAAAAAACGATGCTGGGAAAGCAAGGTTGTATCGACACAGAACCCACGAACCAAAGAATGAGTGTGAGAATACTATAGACATTGGTTTTCAATCATTAGACCTACAATCAACTTGGGATTCAATTGAGTTTCTCAATTTGGTTAAACAAGGCGAAAAAGAACTCAAAGAGATAGAGTGGTATCGCGATAATTCTTCGCTACAAATTTTAAGTACTGAGTTAGGAAAATGGGCATCCAAAAATTGCATCAAGAATAAATACCATTGTGAAAGAAGGAAACGAATGCTAGCCTACCAAATGCAACTAAAATACGATCAAGTGAATAAGGTCGTTCGAAAGACCAACTTCAAAGAATCCAAAGCACCTAAACCCGTGCAAACTAATTAAAGTACAATTTTACATTTTTGATGTGTTGTTGCCTAAAGCCACTCTATCTAGTTTCTTAGAGTGGTGAAGATGGATGACGAGTGGAAGCCACCTTGTCTTGGACGCGGAAAAGCAAATGGCGGGATTTTAAGATGTTCACGTTGCAAAGCTGCGTGGTATTGCTCTCGTGAATGCCAAATGGAAGATTGGAGTCACCATATGGTATTGTGCCCAAAGAACCCAGAGGAGTTCCGCTCCATGTGTAACGTCACTGACTCGGTGTTTGAAGAGAAACAAAAGATCGGTAATCTTGGAGGGCTATGCACGACAGCGCTCGCGAGAAATTTCCTCGACAGGTATCGAATGAAAGCGCTTGGAGACGCGTTTGTGGACCTAAGGCTGTCTTTTTCGCACCTCAATAGGATCCAATTATCTCTATCTAAGAAATTAGCATTTGA
>Ga0105055_10008477_pt1 | contig 13360 bp, 7 predicted proteins | sample BON03_FD_78090 | JGI IMG/M metagenome (GOLD analysis project Ga0105055, IMG submission 78090) | Freshwater microbial communities from Lake Bonney liftoff mats and glacier meltwater in Antarctica - BON-03 | ecosystem: Environmental > Aquatic > Freshwater > Ice > Glacier meltwater | place: Lake...
CACGGATTGCCATCAGGCTCTTTTCTTTCAACAAGATACTCTTGTTTATTAAGAAATTAGCATTTGATGGCTTTTATCCACTACTAGTAGTTTTAAAAAAATCGATTTTTGTTGTTGTTTAAACAGAAGTATCCTGTTGAAAGAAAAGAAAAGAGCCTGATGGATTTAAATTTTTTAATTAAAGCACTACTAGTTTTTCGTAATTTGTTTTTCAAAAGTTATTCAATCACCAAGTTAAGGGATATACAGTCATATACATATAGTAGAATTTAATTTCTTCGCGTGACCTTGATGCGTCCCCCATGTGCGGTGTTTTTCAGCAACCCATTCGCTTCCGTCGTACGCGCATATTTGCCACTCAACCCCACGCGGAACTTCAATGATATACAGATCTGACCCTTTCGAACCTCCCTCGTCGCCTATTGTTCGTACCATTTCAACAAATACTGGGTCATCATTTTCGAAATTATGCTGATCGGGAGGAGATCTCTTTCTCATGCAAGCCAAACCTTTGGGTGATAAGCAAAGTTCGCCGTATGATGCATCAATTACTATTTACTACATATTGAACCTTATTTAAAGCGCATTCAAGTCTTGGTTTTTCGACATATTAGATTCTTGATTTGGCAATTCGGAAGACACAAGATAGCCTTACAGTACAGTTGCACAATTGATGCATTCATTTCTAGCGCAGTACCAATACCGTCGATCTAGGCACTCATACGGCCGTAACCTGTAATTACAAATTCTCTTTCTATCGGTTCACTCACATAATTTGACAAGCAGCTGTAACTATCAAATTCCGAGTTCCATGCACCAATAATCAAAGTGTCACTTCCAGTCCCTTTCCAATAGAAAGACCATACGCATCTGTGGTAGCATGTATCATCAGTATTATAAAGAGAAAAATATGCATACAACACCCCAATGAATTTAATTGATATCTGACAACCATATTTTCGAAAGTGGTTTAGCTATTTCGCTGATTCGGTAATTTAGAGCTTAGACCTTGCCTTTCAATCATTTGCTTAGTTTTTCACAGCGACCCTTTGAGGACTTGATGTTTCATGGAACATGTCCTTTTAAACGAGCTACGATGGCATAGTATGGATTTTGGCTCTTGACGAGACTTGCAAAGTGTTTGATTTTGAATTGAACGCGACATTGCCGATTGATAGACTTAATAGAAATTATAAATCACGAGTTCACGTTTTTTAGCTTGTCTAACTTGTTTTTCAATTTTCTTGTCTTTGACTCTAGGGTTGCAAGTAGAGTTTGCATATGGCCATCCTTCTCGGATTCTATTTTCTGCATCACTGAAATCGTATTACGCTGAAGCTTATAGCGAAGCGACACGATCACCACAATCATCCATACAAACAGCGGGCTTCCAGTGGAAAGGCTGTATATTGTTTTAAGATGATATGCAAAGTATCGATCAATCACTGAAATATAGTTCTTTTCAAAAAGAAATGGTCCACAGCTCAACGAGCACACCAATAGTGTTGGAAACGAGGTGGATTCTCTGTTAGTATACCCCATCCTTTCCCGGAGTAATGTTTCTGTATCTAGAATCGCCGACGAATTTGGCTCAGTATATAGAAAATACTCCTCCCAAAATTTAAGCTCTTCCAAACCTGTTTCTTTTTTCGAGCCTTGTTGAATTTCGCCTATTGTTCGGGATTCAAGTGGGCAGAAAATCGATTCATCACCAACAGAATTCGTGTTGTAGCACTCGCCAACGGGATTAGTGCTTCCAAATTGACTTTCTATGAGATGCTCTTCAAGTGTACATGCCTTTCCTAACTTTTGATTTGAGCATATAAAATAGGTGACCAATCCGCTTATCACATAGCTTATAAAGAAGAACTTGATGAAGAAATTAGCTGCATCTTTAGCGCTCCAAGGTTTCTTGGGTTTCACCATAAACGCTGTCAAGACTCTCGCCTCAAGTTTAAATCCTGAATACATGAATAAGGCAATGAAAATAGTCCCGAATGGATTAAACGGAAACGACATAAAGCACAGTTGTTGAAAATAGAGTAGATTCACCATTTGTTTTGCAACATCGAATTCTGACTTGACAAACTTTTTCTTGCGCAGTTTACTAAGTAGCCACTTCACCAGTGGTACTACATAAAAACTCGTTTTCGAAATCACAAACTCAGTAATTACCAGCTGAAAAACTCCAGCTCCGTATGAATCTGCCCTGCACTCATCTAGCCCGTTTGGCATGACATCCGAACTATATATATATCCCAATTGCTGGAATGTGAATCGCTTGGCGGTGTTTGCTCTTGCGTTTCTGTCGAATGTAACACTGACATACGGATCACCTAATAATAGATACGGATCTAACAGCTGCACGAAAGAAAATATCTGGATAATGGCATTGACATTTTTCGCAAGAAAAAGACGGAAAATCATCAGCTTTGTGTGAAACCCCGTGTCATCCCATTTTTCAAACTGGGTAAGAAGAGTTATAAGAGCTGGTAACATTGCGTTGATTGCACTCACGGCAATTGGTACAATAGACCCAGAGATCAGAGTAACCAGTCCTTTAAGCCAAGACAAGGATTGGTTGGCATTGACATACTGCAATATATCAGAACTCATTTGGGCTGAAGTAGCAGTTAGGTATATAATTAACATGGCACTACTGGCTTGAATTGCGAGATAAAATAAATTGGAAGTCAGCCTTCTTGCAAGTAATGCCAAATTTTGTTTTGTAGTTCGTTCCTTCTTCAAGTTCGCCGTCTCACTCTCGTGTATCAATAAAAAAAGATTGTCTAAAAGAGAGTGCTTCAAATCTTCCACATCTTGCCTTTGGATTGCATTATGATCCCAGCAACACAAGGATACTTGAGCATACTTGGTCTGATTGTCCAGGTTCTCAAGCATTTCAAAGGATTTGGCTCGTCTGTCTTCTCTCGCCCATTTAACAACACTGGCGAACACCAAAAAGATATTAAATACCAGAATCATCGAGATGTAATCAACTCGCTCTCCAAGATCCACATCTAGATCAGCATATTCAATTATTCCTACTACCGAACCATTTGGGAAACGCATGGCAGTCAACGGATCTAAGTTTTCAGTGATATAGATTGTACTTGTGTCTCCAGGATTGAAGCTTGAAAACATCAAGAACCTCGGAAGTAGAAGGTACCACTGACTCCAACGTTCTGATGACCAATTATAATATGAGAAAGGTTCCCCAGCAGTGTTGTATTTTTCAGATACTTGTAAGGAAGTGAGAGCTTGAAAAACAATAAGTGAATACACGTGCCTAATGAGAAATATCAGCATGGAAACTGCCAAAAAATAATAGTTCACCACCATCCAGCTGAAGAATCTGAAATAGGACGCCACGGAACTCCCGAATCGCGCCTCTATCTTCTTTAAATCCGTTTTCAATGGTCTATGCTTGTCAATCATATGGTTTATTTTATTCATGTACTTTCTCAGAGGGCCATGTTCAGACGATTGTTCATTGAAGTCTATCCCCATATCTCCTTCATCCCCTTGATCTTTGTACATATTCTTCTTGGCTTCTTCTCGTTTCCGTCTGGCGTCACTCGATCCATTATTGCTCGTGCCTCCCATGTTCTTATATTGTAACATTCTCATCTCTCGGCCTGCTCGCATTTCAGATTCTTCTTTATCATCTTCTAATTTTTGCAATTTTTGAGTCAATTCCAAGTTCTCCTGCACTTTCATACCGTGCATCTCCCTTAATTTCTTTGCTCGCTGTTTATATTGTCCCAATAATTCTGCCATTTTTTTCACTCGTTCTTCTAGCTCGGGGGAAATGAAACCGCCTTGACCAACACTTCCAAGATCTTTAAATCCCATCATCTCCTGGGCATCATCTTCCAATCCTACAAAATGAACAGCTTCGTCGTCTTCGTCTTCCTGTTTTTGTTTTGGATCTTCAACTCGTATTGTAGTTGGATTGAAACCCACGCTGACAGTATCATCGGTCCCAAATTGATATCGCTCATCAGTTTCCTCGCCAACTAAAAATCCATGTTTTCTAGTGGTGGGGGAAGGAACTCTTAACCCATCGTCACCTTGAAATTCTATGGCGGAATCATCTCTCTCCAAATCACCGAATATGGGATGCACCTTGCCGCTCTTGTACATCAGTCCTGTCCCAACAAAATGTAACGCACTTATGGTCTACTGTTGTTGTTATTAAAAACGTCCATGGGTTCTGAAGGAAAGTTGGAGGAGCAGCTGGAGCAACAACAACAGGAGGGGAAACAATTTGAAGAGGGGAAACAACTGGACGATGAAAAGCAATTGCATAAGAAAAAGACTAGAAAACCTCCTCTAACCAGACGCAAAACAGAAAACTTAAACCACGTCACCAGGTTTATTGACATGGAAGAGGCCGTGGAGAAATTGGTGCAACAGAGTATTATATCAACTCTTAATGGTAAATTATTTGAGGTACGTGAAAATTTCCATATGCGGGATCTCAACTTAATTCAAATAGTCCTCGAAAGTGCCACGAATTGTTGACCAACTGAACTCCGAGTGTGTGAGTGAACTTGAAAAGACTTGTAGTAATTTCAAATATATCGTGTCGACAATCATTTATGAGCAGATCAAAGAAGCTGGACTTCATTATAGCAACACCATGTACTGGGATCCTGCTTCAGATGCCTCTGTAAACGTATCGTGGGACAACGGCTCTATTGGTTGTGTTGTCAGTGTGTTTGGACTTGCATTGTAACCACATCTTTTTTAATTAAATTTAAAAATATCATTTAATTTTGTATAATTGTAAAGGGTCATGTGTCGGGTGCGCTGGTCTATGATGTTGAGTTAATAGGTGAAGTTCTTGTTAGAGGCAAAATCTTGAAGATATAGAATGTCTGAGTTCTGGAACAATAGTGTTTCGTAAGTTACAAAAGGTTCCATTTTCATGAGACAAAAACGAATCAAGGGAATTATCGTGAGGGTATACATGGCACTCTATCATGGATGAAAACAGTTTAGTCGTGGCGGAAAGGAGGCTAAAGCAAACATCACTAATCGTATCACATTCTTGCGAGATAACTCTTTTAATCTCCTGTTTATCTACATAGAATCTATCCATCGTTTGCTTTTTTGAGGGGAAAATCGATCTTTCGCTACAGTAAAACCAGAGTACGTGTCTGAGTCATAAGGAATCACTGTAGGATACGAGGTCACATTATCATAGCTCTTGCGATATTTGTTTAAGAATGCTTTTTGTCGTCTAACTTGGTTTTTGAGGTCCACCATGCGTTCGTGGTTCTCTTGGCTCCATTGTCGTTTCAACTGACGCTCTTCTTCGCTCAATACATACCCAAGGACTTTTACTTCTTGATTGAATTGGATCATCATAGTTTACGCAGGAGAGGTTTGAAGCAAAGCCACTAAGTGCAGTAGGTATCTAAACTAGTATGCAACTAGTGCCGAAATGTGGATATAGTCGATTGTGACGGGGAAATTTGAATTCGATGAATCGATTTTCTATGAAAAATACCGTAGGAAAGTCGCTACCAAAATGAGGAGAAAAGATGGCCGCTCCGCCACTGAATACATTTCATATGCAGAAATATGACGAGAATGAATTGTGTAACGACCTCCTATAGGAGTCGATAATCCGCTATTTTTTCAACGTTAAGTCTTTCTAGTAGAAAGCAGTAGTTGTCCACGACCAACCAACTACCGTTTTATGAGAAACACGTGACAAGAACTACTACGCTTTAGTATAACGAAGCCCTATTGTAACAATCGACTCGATTGTGGAAGAATAGATTTTCAACGGATCCAACGATTTCAACGCATACTAATAATAAAGTCTTTCGCTTTTTTCAACACTTTTTTCAACACATTCAAAATCAATTATTTTAAAATACTACAAGTATAGAAGGCATCAATGTCAAATTTTTTAAAAACAATCTTGAGTATCTTGTTAAAGGGAAAATTCCTGATGGCTATCCGTGAAGCGCACCTGATATCAATTAATAGCATCCCTCGACTTGACAGCGATATCACGTGCAAACCCTTCCACGATGTAATCACTAAAGCATTCAGAATTACTCTCTACATGGAAGCCCTCCTTCTGCACCCCAAAATAATCTTCTGCAATGGCACCTTAGTATCAAGACATCATCCAGCACCGATACCAATGATAAAGTGAACCAAAACGTGAGGTTCCGCAAAATTGCTTCCCGTCCGGTGATAACTTTTCATATGAAGACTTCACAAGTGGTTCAAAGAACACCTATATCTAAATTGAGACCTCGTCCCATGGACTGCCATAGAATCATGTAAACAAGCATCAAAGAAGTTCCCTATACCAGAAGAGTCCTGCTATTTTCCAAGTCAACTGATTTTTAAATTAATTTTAACATTGAGAAAGTGCAATAGTATTGGAACTTGAAATAATAGGAGATGACGGAGCAGAATAATCTTTATCAACTTCGAGCAACGCTCCAGCCTCGTCGTTTGTGAGTGCCAAAAACTCTGTAGTGGTTTTCCTCACCTTCTCGAGACTTGTACAACAGTAACGCCTGATATCTTTCGATAAACGAAAGCGGCAAGTATTTCCACTTGGGTAAAAAGTATCGGCGGGAAATTCGTAAGGAACCCACTTCATCTTACCTAGCAAATTGCATCTTGATTCTGCTTTTCTGTCTCGAAGATTGACCCCCGAAAACACTTCATATTGCGCTGTGGAGCGTCGATCGCCAACCCCAAAATATTCAGCATCCCTCATTGCAGCTGCGGAGACGCTGAGAGTAGGATCGAGACCCAAAATGGATATCCATCTTGCCTCTGTCTGTTGCGTCATTTTCTTCTGGTATTTTGAACGAGAAGAAAAGAAGCCTCTAATCCGAGGCTTTGTTCTCTTGGGTGGCTTCTTGTCGTCATCATAATAATGATACAAGAAATTACGACGGGGACCGTACATATCATACCCACTGGTAAACAAGCGAATAGCTCTATTGAATTCCTCTCCTTTAAATAAATGACTCATATAAGGATCATAAGGCACATTAAGGTTGGCGTGACACTTGCTAAAACTGGTTCCAGCTCCAAAAAAAGGCCCTAAAAGAGGAGCTTTACCTATAGGTACATTATGAGCTGAATTCCCACCTCCAACTACTTTGCCTACCCACATTGTAGAACACCTAACAGGAGAATTCCTCTGGTCATGACGATCGTTCGCTCTATTAGGATATGTGGTTATAACTGCCATTTCATTTTCAGTCAGCAACCAATCTTCTATTGCAATAGTATCCCATTTATTTTCAAAAGCGCTGTGAGAATCTCCTTGCAGGCAAAACTCTTGATCTTCAATGAGCAGATGCTGCCTGTATCGCGCCGGCATAACTCCTCTAGCATAGTCCAGATTCACACGGTCCACCATAACTCTATCTCGAAAACACGGAAGACCATCTGCAGTAGCCAGATCACAATAGTCTTCTAAACAATCAACATCATTTTCGGCATTTTGCTGTACCACTATCGCAGAGATACGCTCAGGATATTCGGCATATTTGAATGCTTCAAAAACAGAATTACCACATAGAGGATCCTGATAGGATGCAAACATCACAGCAATAGTTTGTTCTTCACGTTTGCCTTGTATATACGGAGGTGGGGGTTTCATCTGATCATAATTGCCAGTAGATGGTGGATCTATCGCTTTGCCTGCAAATGACAACCAATATCCACCGTAAAGAGATTCAAAATTTCCGGTTCTAGGTTTGAGAAGTGAATCAAATTTTTGCAACACCACTGTGTAACCTCGAGTTGTGTCAAATAGTTCAACAGAATCTGATGTGGCAGATTTCTTAATGTAGGAGAACCGATCTTTTCCTCGTTCATTTTCCACCCAAGTTCCGTCGTCTCGTTCTATAAACTGAATAGATCCTGAATTGTCAGTCCATAAAAATAAGGGAGATTTCTTAATAGCTATATTTTCCGGAATGGATAGCGGAGTTTCAACCAGCGGACGACCCAAGTACTTGTCATTGTCAAGTATCGACAGCATGAATAGTGTATTAAGCGCAAACAAAGTCACAAGTACTCCCGCAAGGAATTTAAACACAGAAACTTGAGTCATCGCCATAGGTGGCAACTTGATTCACCAATGAAGGGGGTCGCTACCACTTTTTTATTTATCCGTTGAGAATCAAATAGAAATTATGCAATTTACCCCACAGCAGCAAGCAGGAGCAGGCAAGTACAATACTAGAGTGCTCATAGGAAATTGGAATGAAGATGCAGTGCTAAATCAAGTAAGTGTGACTTTCATTTGCAATTGATATAAAACTAACCCTCTTTTTCTAGGCATTGCACAAATACAGCGTACGTTGTATCGAAAACCAGCTTCGAAATGTAGATAGAGTAGCACAGAAAACATCAGCAGGCAAAATTCCAGCAAAACTGACCTATTCTGATGATAGATTTATCAGATATGGATACAATGTAGCACTTCGTCACTCCACTACATCTTCTGTGTTGGCTTGCGATCACCTGGAAGAGTTAAGTCCTGCATTAAGCAGAACAAAAGAGTTTTTAGCATGTGGAACCATGAAAACTAGTCTTCGTAGTACATTTGTGATTTCTAGTTCTTCTAAGCGTAGCAAAAAGGAGTTTGTTGAATTTGGGGACGAAATTCTTATAGGAACGGATCCAGCACTTCGAGTGAATTCCCAAACCGGCATATGTCAGAAACAATTGTTTCTTATGTCTTTTTCTAAAGGGCTTGTTGGAAATTCAACTCAATCCAAGCAGCAAGAAGTCCGTGTGGCTCTTGTTGATAAATGTAGCGCAATAACTTGGCGAATAGAGCCAGTAGATTCCAAGTCATTCGTGAATGGAGAGGACAAAAGAGTGAGATCTTTTGAAAATGTGCAATTTATGCACTGCGCAACTGGACAGGCACTAGCAATGGATGCAGCTTTCAAAGTATTCAATGATTATGGTCAAGAGAGTGAGGTGTTTTGCACGTTACATCACCAAACCAATAAAGTGCATTTTCTCAAGGCGGAAATTCGAGGTGTTCGAACTGCTGCTAATAAAGTACCTGTTCAAGAAAGAAACTGGTTTACTATTGAAACAGCAGTGGAGGAACCTTGCGAGGAAAAGTCCGACAGTTCGTTCAAGGGGTATCTTCCTCTGGATCCTCAATGCGTCCTGGACAGTATTCGGTATTTTGTTTCTGAGAATCAGTTATATCAAAATCTTCAACAACAAATTCGAGCAACGGACATTGCCAATGATAATCGCCTGGACAGAGTAGAATTAAGATATGCTTTAAAGAGCGCAGGACTAGATGTCTTCACCATTGAAGAACTTGATTGCCTTTTTGATTGTGTAGAAGAATCCAATCATCGCAGTGGAATTGATATTGACGAATTCCTTGATCTAATTGCATAATTCAACATTTTTGATTTTATCCGTCGTTTTAATTTGAATTTCTTGATGATACATTTTTTCAGATTTAGCTACTATTCAGAATGATGTAGGCGTCGAGCTGCTTCTTCCATACAGCTCTTCACTAATTCTCGACTTATTTTATGCCTAAGAATCGACTCAAAACTTTCTCCTTCGTTGTCACCATTTTCTTTCGGATCCTCAATTCTAAGCTCGCTTCCATTCAAGACCTCTTTTTTCGACGTATTATATGAAATCTTCAAAAACATAGCAGACACCCATCGCTCTAAAAAGACAAGCAACTTCATACCACCGCAAGATGAATTCACAGCTTGTTGAATTAATTGCAGTTGCTGTTTGTTCAATTCTAAAGTTGATGAAGAGACATCGTAAATTTCAGATAGAAATACAGGCCAGTTTTTAAAAACTCGCCTAGCGCTTTTCCATGTAGGTGTCGTGCCAATCATTAAGCAAACAGCCCCGATAGTTAATCCCATAGACTTTGATGGCGTTTGCACGTTTAGCAACTCCACTACGTGTTCCGTTGCTACACTGCCTATCGCATTCAATGCAGCCATGATTCCTTCTTTCAGATTCTGCTGCTCAATATACCTAGATTTTGGAGTTGCCGGTTTCAAAGAAGGATCCAAAAGACCAGCACCATATGCATTTTTGACAAATTGAGCCTCTTGCTGTTTGGTTGGTTCCTTTGGCAGTCGAACCAATCGGTTTTTTGGTTTCGATGGAGCTTTCGTAATTGGGGTGATCACCAGGCGATGGGTTTGAAAGTCTTCATAGACACTCTTCCAGAAATTTACGAAGGCTTGTTGGGATGCTGTTGCGGTGGTGGAACATGCATGAATGTGCATGAGTTCAGACCAAACTGTTCCTTTAATACATGGCGGAAAGCTGCCCTCGCGAATCAATTGCATTTGTTCTTCTATATTTCCTGATGAATAAAATTCCTCCAAGGATGAGTCAATTGTAGAAACCAGACTTGGCTGCTGAAAAGTCTTAAGCCACTCAATAAAAGACTTCATAGTATTCATTTTCTTGCGGCATAGTGAAAAATAGGCATTGACGGAAACATCAAGAGCCTCAATGTCGTTGAAATCAACTTTATGTGATTGCAATAGTGTCTTGAACGAGTCTAAAAGCTGCTGCATATTTAAATTTCTTGAATGGTCTGTTGATGATGATACCAATCGTTTCAAGGGAACTTTTTCTATCAGCATACGAACAAAATTTTCTTGCTCCGCTGTCAATTTTAATCTTCTGAACGGCTTACGAAAGTCCGAAATACATTTAAACATGAAATCCATTGGAATTAGGAGCGAATCATCGGGATGCTTGTGTAACATACAATTGAATATAATTTCGGACGAGCTCTTTGTGCATTTGAATCCAGTAGTAGTCAGTAACTTATTAAACCTTTCAGATGATACCATACTGTCGTGAATTTTATTCTCTCTTTCGAGTTCTTCCTTGAGTTCTGTTGAATGTTTAATAGCCCATTGGGTGAATTTGCCCATAGCTCGAAACTCTTCCTTGCCCGAGATGGTATTCTTTAAATTCGCATTATTTTTCCTCATGCTGACAAAATAAGGTGCTAGTCGTTTCTTTTCTTTCGGTGCCATACTAATAAGTAGCGGAATTTTTCCAAGTTGTTGATTCCGCTCAGATTTTATTTTTTCCTTTGTATCATTCTGGGGCGATTTCTTCATAATGCCTTCAAGCATTTTGGCTCTTCCATCATCTTCTTTTTTTCTTTTTTCTCGCACTTTCTGATCTTTTTCAGCTTTCCACTTCAAGTAGGATTCTTCAGCTTCTTCTAGGCGGGATTCGTTCACTTGTTTGATTTGTACTTTGACACTTTTGGTTTCATTTTTCTTAGCTAGCCATTCATTGTATACTTCATCTGCAAACTGCATTCGCTTTCGCTTTGCTTCTTCTGCTTCTTCGTCAATATGACTCCGAAGAATCTCTTCCGATTTGACAGTTCCTAGGCCATAACACCTACCTGTTGTTGACCTACTCATAGTAGATGTCTTCAATCGCTGATTTAATGTATCAGCTGTCTTCAGTATCTTGTCACGATTCTCAGTGAAAGCAAGGTGGTCTATGATTTCTTTAGTCCTTTGATTCCGCGGGATCAAAAGTTTCTCTTTGATTGCTCGATCGTTGCGCCGTTCTCCTACCCCGTAGAGTAAAACAGCACGCCCTGGAGGAGGTTTCAAACTGCCGATATTTTTAAATTTTACATTTTTCCACCATGATTTTAATTCACTAGCGCTTATTCGACCTTGTTGACGGGTATGAAAGTGAAGTAAATCCTTTGTATGGACAGGGCTCAACATTTCCTTGAGAGGTTTGTGTGAATCCACGAATTGAAGAATATCCTCATTCGGATGCTCCAAAGAGCGTATTATATACTCTATAGGGATGTATTCATCCTCTTCTTTATTCAACAAACTGAACAGGTCGTCCATTCGCGAAAATGATCTCAAATCCTCAACGGATCGTTTTATGGTCTACGAACATCTCAAAAACAATTCGAAATAATCGCCACCAGAAACCTGGTGGCAGCAAGGCTAAACATAAGGTATAACACAACAGCGATCTATATTTTGGTACATGGTCCATGAAAGATCTACTCTTTTGAACAATATGTTGCTATAAGAACCTAACACCTGTTCAATCCTTTAGGAAACCTGTTTTAAATAGTTAAGAAATTAAACTTTGCCACGATGGAAAAAGTAGAGAACCAGAGCAAACAGTATCTGGAAAAGCACTGCAAAGGCCAATACGGTTAGAATGTCTTGATAAACAACCACATCTTGCATGTCGTAAAAAGCCAACACATCGTCTCCACTTGTGAAAGAACCTCCAGTAAAATTTGATATCGTGTGGAACTCGTTGTACATGAAGGTTCGAAAAGCATACGAATGAAATGCGATGTAGTAACCCCAGATAAACCATCCAGGAATCTCGCTTTTCACAATGAAGAAACCTTCACACAGCATGAAAAATCCAAAAACACCTGCAGCAAGTGCAATCCCAACAATAAAATGAGGGACGAGACTTGCAATTAAGGCACAAAATGATTCCGCAGCAACCAAGGCGACAAATAACGTGAGTAAATACACGCCGAATCCGTTAAGTCCACTCAAAAGTACGACACATATGGTACTGAACAGGGAAATGATGAATAGACCTGGTAGCGAACAAAGAAAATTGGAGATCACGTAAGTGAAAGTACCGTAAGCACCATTCGTTCGTTCTCTTAGGAAAACTGCACGTTCTTGGATAAAAAACGGGAGAACAGCAACTGACATGAAAACAAGAAAGGCTGCAACGAAGAAGAGGACATTGATTCGTGAATTGACAGCTTTTGGGCCATAGTCATCTCCGAGGTTAAGATACATCAACCCGATGACAAGTGATAACGCAACATACATGAAAAATCGAACCCAGTAGATGCCTGGATTTTTCACATTGTTCCAAAGGTTTCGATGACTCAATATAAGAAAATGACTCATAAGCATTCTCATACCGGTTTGACCATCAGTAGCTGGAAGCAATTGATGTTCTGGAGCGCCATCTTCCTTGGCCGTCTCTTCTTCCTTGGTGGTATCTTCAACATTGTCCATTACTAGCACGCTAATATTGGAGCTGGCATTCGGTACTTTGAATGCTTCTGCAAGTTTGTCAACAATGAGCTTTTGGTCATCCGAAAAATCGGTATTGACAAGATCCAGCAAAAAGTCTGCCGGGTTGGTGTACATGGGACATTCATAGCCTTGTTGTGACATGTAAGGTATCACTTGATTAGCAGGACCAAAGTACAAAGTACGTCCAGCACTCATTAACATGAACTGATCAAATAGTCCCCACACCTTGGAGCTAGGCTGATGAATCGTACTTATTATTGCGC
>Ga0105055_10008481_pt1 | contig 13357 bp, 8 predicted proteins | sample BON03_FD_78090 | JGI IMG/M metagenome (GOLD analysis project Ga0105055, IMG submission 78090) | Freshwater microbial communities from Lake Bonney liftoff mats and glacier meltwater in Antarctica - BON-03 | ecosystem: Environmental > Aquatic > Freshwater > Ice > Glacier meltwater | place: Lake...
CGACCACGGCTGGGGCGGCAACCACCTGCTCGTCGGCGGACCCGTGCGCGGCGGGCGCATCTGGGGCGCCTACCCCACCGACCTGCTCGTGGCCGACGACCGCAACATTGGCCAGGGCCGCTTTGTCCCCAGCGTGCCCTGGGAAGGCGTCTGGCACGCCGTAGCGCAGTGGATGGGCGTCGGCGGCGGCGCCGCCATGGGACGCGTGCTGCCCAACCTCGGCGCCTTCCCGCCGCACATGCTGCTCAACGCCAGCGCCGTCTTCCGCTGAGGCCACCGGGGGGAGGAGGGGTGCACCCCGTGCCCCGGCTGATGGGACAGTCTGGTGTGTCTGTCTATGTGCAGCTTCGACCTGCACTCGGACAAGGCAGCGGCGCCATGCGACGCGTGCTGCCCAGCCTCGGCGCCTCCCCGCCGCACATGCTGCTCAGCACCAGCGCCGTCTCCCGCCGAGGTCACCGGGGGGTCACCCTCCCCAGCTGATGGGCAGCCCGGGCCGTGGCAGGAAATGGACCCGAGGTCCCCATCGCCGGGTCCCGGGTCCAGCTTGGCCCTCGCAACGGCGCCTAGTTTTTTTCACCTGGGCAATGGTAGGCCCATCCCCCCCGCCACGCACCCCTGGCCCACAATGCTCACCCTGCTTCTTACCTGGGTCGCCCAGGCGGCAGCCGCCCCGGCCCCACAGGCGGCGAGCCTCTCGGTCGCCCCTCGCCGGCTGGACGACGCCGCCTCGTCCTACCCGGACCCGTACGACCCGTACTCGTCCTATCCGGACTCGTACGACCCGTACCTCTCAAACGACTCGTACTTTCCGAACGACCCGTACTTCCCGAACGGCCTGGACTCCTTCAGCCCAGACGTTTCATTCGCCCCGCAAGATCCAAACGTACCCGCCGTGGCCGGGCCGCCGCCGCCGCCCTACCCGCCCCTGCCAGCGGGCGGCTACGACGTCAGGCTGCTCTGCCCGCCCAACGCGCTGCACCTCAACCTCGACTATGCCGCGATGCTGGCGCAAGGCGCCACCCCGGCGGGGCCGTGCTGGAATATGAGCGCCGCCACCAACCTCAGGGGCCTCTTTCGGTACCAAGTGCCACCCGCTGAGATCGAGTTCGAGGTGGCCAGTGCCGTTAACCTCGCCTACATGTTTGGGGACAGCGACTTTAACCAGCGCGTGGCGCTCACGGGGCTCAGTGAGGCATACAGCACAGACCGAATGTTCAAGGAAGCCCGTCTCTTCAACTCGCCCCTCTCGCTCGAAGGCCTCGGGTCCACCGGCAAGTGGGTTTCTTTGAAGGAAATGTTCTGGAATGCCTTTTGCTTCAACCAGCCGATCGACAACATTGGCGATACGTCGGCCGTGACCAACTGGTATGGTGCATTCTACGGGATGCAGGACTTCAACCAGCCGGTGGCGGTGCTCGACACGTCGAGCGCCACCGACATGAGGGCGGTGTTCCGAAACGTCTATAGTTTCAACCAACCCGTCGCCCACTTTTTCACGACGAATGTGGTGAACTTCGGCTTGATGTTCTCGTACTGCGACAAATTCAACCAGCCCGTCGGCGGATGGGACATGTTGAGCGCCACCGACATAAACGGCATGTTCGCGAACTCGCGCTCCTTTGACCAGCCGCTCAATGACTGGGACACGTCACAGGTGACAAACATGCGGACCATGTTTGTAACCACCGATGGTGGATATGCCTCCCGGTTTGATCAGCCACTCGACCGGTGGGACACGGCGCGTGTCACCAATATGACCAACATGTTCCGCACCAACCTGGTCTTTGACCAGGAGCTCGCCGCGTGGGACGTGGCGGCGGTGACCACATTTGCGAACATGTTCACTGCCTCGCGCCTCGCCGACATGGCCACCCGCCGCGGGTCGGCGACCTACGACCGCGCCTGCCGGATGCACCTTGCGTGGAAGGCGCAGAACGCGCTGTGGGACCCAACGACGGCTGGGCTGGTGGGCTTCGACGCGGCGTCGTGCGAGTTGGCATCGCCGCCGCCGCCGCCGGCCGCGCCGCCCACCCCCATTGGGGGCTACGACGCGCGCCTGCTCTGCCCGTCCCAGCGCTCCGAGCTCAACCCGGGCCAGGACCTCATCGCCCGAGGCGCGCGTCGAGGACGGCGCCTGCTTGAACACCACGATGGCGACTTCCCTCAACTTTGCGTTCCAGTACTCGGGGCCAATCGACGGGCCCGTCCAATTCGACGCGGGGAGCGCGACCAGCGCCGAGGCCATGTTCCAATTCTCGGCCGTCGACCAGGCCATTTCGCTCGACTTGGGGCGTGTGAGGAGCACCCATTTCATGTTCACCGGAGCGACGAGCTTTAACTCGCCCCTGTCGCTGGGCCTGAGCTCCCAGTGGACAGCGGCGACCTGGATGTTCGCAGGGGCCCGTTCCTTCAACCAGCCCCTCGACTTGGGCGACTCGTCGTTGGTGACGAACTTCGTGGGCATGTTCTCCAACGCCGCAGTGTTCAACCAGCCGGTGATGACACTCAACACGGCCAATGCGCGGACCATGCAACAGATGTTCACAGGTGCCGCCTCCTTCAACCAACCAGTTGGTCACTTTGAGACGGGGCTCGTCGCCACCTTTCAGAATATGTTCAACGGTGCGTTGGAGTTCAACCAACCGGTGCCGTTCGACACCCGGAGCGCCACGGCGCTCGATGGCATGTTTGGGTATACCAAAGCCTTCAACCAGCCCATCGGAGGATGGGACACTTCCAATGTGACAACGATGTATAACATGTTTATAGTGGCCGAACAGTTCAACCAGCCCATTGGAGGATGGGACACTTCCAAGGTGACAACGATGCAAAATATGTTCATGAATGCCTTCGGCTTCAACCAGCCCATCGAAGGATGGGACCTTGCCAGCGTGGAAACTCTGGTGGGCATGTTTTCTGGAGCCAGGTCGTTTGATCAGCCACTCAATAGCTGGAACACGTCGCAGGTGACCGACATGTTCCAAGTGTTCGGGTCCGCCCAGCGGTTCAACCAGCCGCTCGACCAATGGCATTGGCAATTTCAAATTGCCCAATGGGACACGTCGCGCGTGCTTTCCATGGGTAAAATGTCCAACAAGGCAGATGCCTTTGCCCAGGACCTTGACATGTGGGATGTGCGCAATGTGGCTGGCTTTGTGGACATGTTCCTGAGCTCGCGCATGGCCTCCGAGGCGGTGTCAGGTGGCCCAGGGTTCGGCCGCGCCTGCCGCCTCCACCACTCGTGGAAGGCGCAAACCGCCGGGTGGGACCCGGTAACCGCCGGACTCGTGGCCGACGCGGCCGAGCTGGACCTGTCGCTGTGCGCGCCCTACCTGGCCGGCGGCGCGCTGCAGGGCGACCCGCACCTGGGGCTGGCGCACGGCGGCAAGGCCGATTTCCGCGGCTGCGACGGCTGCCTCTTCAGCTTCCTGAGCACGCGCGACGTGAGCGTCAACGCGCGGCTGCGCGCGGCGACCTTCTCGCTGGGCGGCAGCGAGGTGCACGGCACGTTTGTGACCGAGGTGCACGTGGCGACGCTCGACCGCACCACCGACAGCTGGTTCAAGGCGTCCTACTGGGCCGAAGAGGTGGGCGAGGGCAACTGGGGGTGGCGCGCGGTCAACGGCTTGTGCGGCGGCGAGGGCTTTCCGCTCTACCCGCACTCGACGCGCGCGTGCAGCGCGAGCGGCGCCACGACGGCGCACTCGTCGGCCGTGTTTGCGCTGCCCGAGTGGGAGGTGAGCGTGCAGTTGCGCCCTGCGTTTGACCGGATCGAGGGCCCCAGGCACCGGCTCGACCTGTCGCTGCGCCCGCTGCTGCCCGAGGCGCGGCTGGCCGAGTGGCCGCACGGCCTGATCGGCCAGTCGTTCGACGGCGACGCAACGCCGCGCCGGGGCAAGCAGGACGACTACAACGCCCCTGTGGTGTGGACCACGGCGCAGGCCGAGGGCGCCATTGAGGGCGTCGCCGACGACTACCGCGTGGCGTCGCCGTTTGCGACCGCCTTCCGCTTCTCGCGCTTCAACCCGCTGGCCGAGAAAAAGCGCGACCCGGCGCCCGTGGCGGCGCCCCAGGCGGCCTGGGCTCCCACACCCCAGGCGGCGCTTGGGGTTGCAACCACTGGCAACGTCTGAGCGCCCCTGCAGCCGGGGTAACGATGGCGCCGTGTCCGTTGGCCCCGAGCCACCCAAGCATGCGACCCCCGTTCGTTGTGTGTTGCCCAGGACCAGGACGCCGCCGCGCGCGAGCTCGATGGGCTCGGGCTGGTCGAACGGGCTCGGCGGTGAGTCCAGCGGCCACACAGTGCAGGATGCACATGCAGGCGAGCTCGTCGCCATGGCGGTCCATCTCTGAGGGTCGGGAAGGGTTGCATCGCACAGCACGACGCCGGCCCATCGGACCCTGGGTGACTGCCCAGGGGGTCGACAGCTTGCGTCAGGAGGAACTGGATCGAGGCGCGCCGCTGCAGGCACGTCCTCGAGTTTGCACGTACCACAGGGGCACATCTTGGAGGGATTGTCCTCGTCGATGACGAGAGTTGCGCCGCGCAGTCATAGCTCGCGTGCAAACAACTTTTGGGGGAACCCGCCACTGAAGATGCCGTCGCCCCTCCAGGAGCGCGATCGCGGCCTGCACTGGAACGCGCCCCCCAGGGTCGATCGCCACGAGCTCGACGCCGTGGCCCTCCAGCACGAGGTCGAAGCGCCACTGGTGCAAGCGGTGGACCCCTCGCCCATCTGTGGCCGTCCGGTCGAGCCGCGGCGCGGGCTCGACCCAGTTGTACCCTGCGGCGGGCAGGGCGAGGTTCAGGGCCTGGACGTGCGCCTTGCTCGTGAAGGTGACGCACATCTCGACGCCGTCGGTGGAGAGGCGCATCGGCTTCCAGTGGTCGCGGTTCTTGCCCTTGGAGTGCCCAATATCGACGAGGGCAAGAAAGAGCGGTGACTTGGCCGGCCCGTTCGGCCCACGGCCTGCTCACCGGTGCTGCCTCCACTTTGCCTGGGTCGAGAAAAAGGGCGCGTTTTGGGCCAGGTACGTGCTGGGCACCTGGAGGAACGGCTAGCTACCACGGGTCACAAGCACAACACGCCACAAGCACGCGCCCACAACACTCCACAGGCACGCGCCCACAACACAACCACAAGCCAAGCACGCGCCTACGCCACTCCACCCACAGGCACGCGCCCACGTGCTTGTCTCTCCTTTGCTCGACGGGTGTGGCTCGTTGCCTCGCTCTCCTGCTGAGCCTCTCAGTGGTCAAGTTCGAAGACGCGCGCGACGCTGCGGGGCGGCCGATCCCACGACCGGATGGCAGTGCACCAGGCCCCCGTCGCAAGTCGCCCTTGGAAGGTCCAGTGCCGCTCGCCGGTCGGCCGCAGGTTCACCTTAAACCGGAAGCCGAAGATGATCGACTCGAAGGGCGGGTCGACTGCGAACTTCAGCATGCGGAAGAAGTTTACAGTGGGCGCGGGGGAGTTGAGGTCAAGCAGCACGGCCGCGGCCTTGGTCTAGTCCGGGAAGGGGTCTGGGGTGACCGGGTCGTAGACGGGCATCGCATCGCGCCCGGCGGTGACGGGGGCAGCGGGGAGGTGGAGCAGCTGGACCGGCAACGCGGGCTGGCCGGGCTCGTCTTCGTTGGGCTCGTACTCGGGCTCCTCGGGCTCCTCGGGCTCCTCGGGTTCCTCGGGCTCCTCGGGCTCCTCGGGCTCGTCCGCGTCAGGCTCGTCCTCGCCCTCGTCATGCTCGCCCTCCTCGGCCTCGGGCACGTTGGGGTCGACGGTGCCACCTGCTAGCTCGTTGTCCTGGGGGCTCGGCTCGTCGCCGCTCGGAAGGAGCAGCTCGAGCTGACCGCTCTCCTGGTGCTCGGGCTCGGGCTCGGACTCGCCCGCCGAGTCGTTTGGATCGGTCTCGGTGTCGGTGTCGGTGTCGGTGTCGGTGTCGGTGCCGGTGTCGGTGTCGGTGCCGGTGTCGGTGCCGGTGCCGGTGTCAGTCTCGGTCTCGGTTCCGGTGTCGGGCTCGGTCTCGGTCTCGGTCTCGGTGTCGGTGTCGGTGTTGGTCTCGGCCTCCGGCTCGGGCGAGTCGCGTCCGCAGCTCCCCTCCGAAGTAGACTTATCCGACTCGGCCTCCGAATCGATCTCGGTCTCGGGCGAGTCGCGTCCGGAGCCCCCCTCCGAAGTAAAGGTGTCCGACTCGGCCTCAGAATCGGTCTCAAGCTTGGGCGAGTCGCGTCCGGAGCCCCCCTCAAAACTCGAGTTGGCCGACTTGGCCTCGGACTCGGCCTCGGCCTCGGCTTCGGAATCGGCCTCGGACTCGGACCTGGACGCGAGCGAGGATGCGGGCGAGGACGCGGGCGCGGGCGCGAGCTCGGCGTTGCACTCGGGTTGGGTAAACTCACTTGACGGGGCAGCTCGTCCCCACGCTCGGCCGGCTTGGCGCTCCGAGGAGGGGGGACGAACGGGCTGAAGTGCAAGCCGCGGCGGTCGTAGTTGACCACCGAGTAGTGTCCTGGGTGGTTGGCCAGCAAGTGGAGCGCCTCGTCGATGGCACGGTGGTACAGGTTGTCGATCGAGGTGCCGTCTTTTGTGCGGCGCAGCGCGCCGGTGGCGTCGCGCTCTCCGTACAGGGCGGCCTTTGCCAGATACACCGCCCCCTTGGCCTCGAGAACCATGACGGTGCGCTCGAGCTTGACCGCGACGGCAAACATGAACGTGGGTGGGAATCGCTCCTGCCCCTCCAATGCCCGCCATTTACCGAGTTCGCGCCAGGGCGCCATCGCGCCCTCCGCTTCCGCTGCGTCTGCCGGCAGCAATTGCAGCTCTCGGACGACGGCCGCGTCCACCTCGCCAATTGGGGCGCTCCCTGCGATGAGGTCCACCGCGGCGCTGCGTAGCTGAATCACCTTTGCGTTGGTCTCCCCGTTCGGGGCGGCAGCCTGCTCGGCAGGGATCTCGTTGCCCGCCATTGCCGCCAGGTGGAAACAATCGCCATTGGGCGCTGCCTCCCCCAGCTTGAAGCCGATCCTTGCCAGGTGTTATATCACCACTGCCTTGGATGTGCCAGAGATGACATCGGAGGTCAACTTGCGCTTCTTCCTGTCGCGAGTGTTTGCGGGTGGCATGTCCAGTGGGCGCCCTGCGACAATGAGCATGGGGTGGGTGAGGGATGCCGCAGCCGGTCGACGGGCGGGTGCAGGGTGGGTGGGAGGCAGGGCGCGTGGACAGGAGGCAGGGGCGGGCAAGGGGGGGGGGGTCGGGGCGACCGACAGGCCGCCCGCCGCCCGACAACGGGGGCGAGGGCAGCCCCCATGTGCGCCGACCAACTGGCCAGGTGGATCAGACGCGGCGCGGTGCGGCGCGGCGCGGCGCGGCGCGGCGCGGCGCGGTGCGGCGAAACCTGGCGGCGCCGATGGTCAACAGCGGGTGTGGGGTTCCCTTTGTTTGAACCGTTTCACGTGAATCGGTTTTTTTTTATAAATGGTCCAAGATTAAACTGTCCGAGAACAACCATTGGAATGGTCCGGCACCGGGTCGCCAGCGCCCTGTGCTCGACCCTGACAACTTCCACGGCGAGGTCGGCAACGAGTCCAGCATCCACGCCACCAAACTCGCGGCGCAAGTTCTTCCTCATGGTCGCGTCCTCGGACTCACCCTCGACGGAACTCGGGTATAGAAATTGCGATCTTCTTGGTCTTGGGGTGGATCTCACCAAGAAGAAGAAGTTGCACCTGGACGTCTGCAACCACCTGGCGCAGGTACGGGTGCGGAGTGTGCGTGCACGACCCTGGGGCATGGGTGCGTGTGCGACCAGGGGCTAGCGGTGTGGACTAGGCTCGAGTGGGCGCGCGCAGGACTGGCCGAGCGCCGAGTGTAGCGAGCGCAGCGAGCGCAGCCAGGCGCAACCCAAGGCACGGGTGCGCGCGCAATCAGGGGTGCAGCGTGTGTGTGCGCGACCCAGGGGCATGGGCGCATGTGCGGCAAGGAGATAGAGTTGTGAACTAGACTCGAGTGGGGGGTAACCCGTGCCTGTGCTGCCAGGAGCTAGAGGTGTGGACTGGACTCGAATGGGGCGCGCCAAGGACTGGCCGAGCGCAGCGAGCGCAGCCAGGTGCCCCCCCCCCCCCGGGCATGGGCGCGCGCGTGGCCAGGGGTGCGGGTGCGATCAGGAGGGCGCGTGCATGACCCAGGGGCGCGGGTGCATGTGCGGCCAGGAGCTAGAGTTGTGGGCTAGACTCGAGTGGGGCGCGCCATGGACTGGCCGAGCAGCGAGCGCAGCGAGCGCAGCGAGCGCAGCCAGGTGCACCCCCCCGGGGCATGGGCACGCGCGTGGCCAGGGGTGCGGCGCGCGCGCGCCGCGCGCTGTGCGGCCAGGAGCTAGAGTTGTGGGCTAGACTCGAGTGGGGCGCGCCATGGACTGGCCGAGCAGCGAGCGCAGCCAGGTGCACCCCCCCGGGCATGGGCGCGCGCGTGGCCAGGGGTGCGGGTGCGATCCGGAAGGCACGTGCACGGCCCAGCCCCCCGGGCATGGGCGCGCGCGTGGCCAGGGGTGTGGGTGCACGCGCGCGTGCGCGCGCGCGCCGCGCGCTGTGCGGCCAGGAGCCAGAGTTGTGGGCTAGACTCGAATGAGGCGCCCTATGGACTGGCTGAGCAGCGAGCGCAGCGAGCGCAGCGAGCGCAGCCAGGTGCACCCCCCCAGGCATGGGCGCGCGCGTGGCCAGGGGTGCGGGTGCGATCCGGAAGGCACGTGCACGGCCCAGCCCCCCGGGCATGGGCGCGCGCGTGGCCAGGGGTGCGGGTGCGCGCGCGTGCGCGCGCGCGCGCCGCGCGCTGTGCGGCCAGGAGCTAGAGTTGTGGGCTAGACTCGAGTGAGGCGCGCCATGGACTGGCTGAGCAGCGAGCGCAGCGAGCGCAGCCAGGTGCACCCCCCCAGGCATGGGCGCGCGCGTGGCCAGGGGTGCGGGTGCGATCCGGAAGGAACGTGCACGGCCCAGCCCCCCGGGCATGGGCGCGCGCGTGGCCAGGGGTGCGGGTGCGGTCAGGGTGCGATCAGGAGGGCACGTGCACCACCCAGGGGCGCGGGTGCATGTGCAGCCAGGATTTAGAGTTGTGGGCTAGACTCGAATGGGGCGCGCCATGGACTTGCCGAGCAGCGAGCGCAGTGAGCGCAGCCAGGTGCACCCCCCCCAGGCATGGGCGCGCGCGTGGCCAGGGGTGCGGGTGCGATCCGGAAGGCACGTGCACGACCCGGGGGCGCAGGTGCATGTACGGCCAGGAGCTAGAGTTGTGGGCTAGACTCGAGTGGGTCGAGCCATGGACTGGCCGAGCAGCGAGCGCAGCGAGCGCAGCGAGCGCAGCCAGGTGCACCCCCTCCCCCCATGCACGGGCGCGTGCGTGGCCAGGGGTGTGGGTGCAATCCGGAAGGCACGTCAGTGCCTTGGCCGACTCGGGCCACACTCCGACTTGGGCCAGACTCCGATCACAGACTTGGTTTCACGGAAGGGAGGGGTCGGCGAGCAACCACAAATCGCAAACATGATGGAAATTCCCCTCATCCACTCAACTAGGTAGAGGGTTCGGCCGCCCTCCTTCTTCATCGCGCGAAGGGTCTCGATCTGCCACAGCTTGGTGCCCGCGACGCGCTTCCTGTGTGGGGAAAAAGAGAAAAAGCGAGGTGTACTCACGAAGGACTGGCTGCATCCCAGCAGTTAATCCTGTGCAATATCTCATGTCCTATGCACATGATTGGGTTCCCGCAAGCAAACGGCGCAGCGGCAACGCTCCTAACCAGCTTTTGAGCTGCCGGACGCTCAAAAAAACAGATGTGTAGGCCACCATGCTCGACCGATGCGAATGCGCGCGCGAGGTGGGGGTGGGCGAGGCAACAGCACACCGACCAGTAGCATCGGCCGACTGTCTAGCCTGGGGCGTGGGGCATGGAGCGGTCGAGGCCGTCGCCGTCAGTGTCCGCGAGGGGCGCTTTCGCTAGTCCGCCATAAAAAAAGCTAGCAAAAAAACGGTCGCTTGAGAAAGTGGTTATTTTTGTTTCACAGGGTGGAGGTTGGCCCACTAGGTGAACTTGCTGTAGAAGCGCCCGCCCAGCGATGTGTAGTCAGGAACGGCGTCCACACCCACGCTAAAGTGGGTGGTGGCCAGCGATGGGGAGCGGGGCACGGAAATATTGGCCTCTACGGGCGCCTCCAACACCTGAAAAAAGCAACTGGAACTGGCACAGGTCAGTGCGTGGCTGGGTCCACTGCTCTGCTGTGCGCTTCGGAGTGAGGCGCACGCTACCGCTGCGTACTTGAGTCCCAGCACTATGGCTTTGGCGAGGGCCTAACAGGTTAACGTCACCTTCATCATCTAGCAGCGCGTCGCGGTGGCCGCGCCGCCGGCCGACTAGCGACTAGCCGGTCCTAAAAAAAGGAGCGCGGGTTCGAGGAGGGGCGTGAGCGGGACAGGGCGTGGGGCGCGTGCCATGGGATGCTGCCCTGAAGGGCTAGGCCCGTTCCGCGCACCGTGGAGGCGTCCGTGGCCAGTGCCCCGTTTGACAGGGTTGGGCATAACGGCGCGCACATGCATGGCGTAGTTTCGCGCGCTAATTTGGCTGAAGCTTGCTAGGAAACGTGGTCTAAAAGTGGGAACGCTTAAACACTCGTGAATAACTTATGGTCATGGGATTACTCGTCCCGGTCTCCTGTACACATCTCCAGTCCACTTTGATTCTAGTTTAAAGGGGTTCGTCAGCCGCTATGGCTATAGCCGTTGTTACAAAACTGTGCTTGATTTGATGCCAATGGCCAATGGCATCAAATTGATGCCTTAGGTCCATAACCGCTGGGTCTTTCTTCCCCCTCGATGCCTCTTCTGGTCTTCTGACCACACACTGGCGCCTGGGGCGCCGGCGTGATTCTTCCGCCATTCGCTGAGCTTTTGTGGTGTGAGTTGTATGTTATGAGGATGTACGACAGCAACCATCAGGCCATAACTTTTTTGCCATGGCCGCCGACGTCGCTGACGCTGCCAGGCGGGCGCGGTCGGGCGAGCGGCGCGGCGGCAAGGTGTGACGGAGCACGACCTGCGCCTCGTACTGCGCCTCGCAAAACGCGCGGGCGCGCTTGAGGTGCGCGTGGGCGGCATGATCATCATGTTCGCCCGCGATGCTGGGAAGCGCTCTGTGCAGGCTGCGCCGACTCGGCGCTCGCCGGCAGCGGTCCCTCCTCGGGCTCCGCAGTCTGCGCGACCCGCGCGCACTGCCCGCCCTGAGGAGCCTAAAGCTGAAGCTCCTTCGACGTCGCCGAACTCGAGACATCGTCGAAGCGCCAACCGTCTTCTTGTCTTCCAGGCGAGGAAGCGCAGAGAGGTGGCGCGCGGCCTCAGCCGCTCCCGCATCCTGTGCCGGGCTGCTATGCAGCGCCTGCGAGCGAGCTGGATTGCTGCTTCGTGCAGCAACACCGCTCCGCCGGCCGCGGTGGACCTCGAGCTGGACGTGGCGGAGCCTCGGCAGCCGAGCGACACGCTCGCTGTCGCTGTGCACACAGCTGCGCTGAAGCGACGCCTCCCCCCCTGCGTGCCGTCTACTTATAGCCAATGCATTCAGGAGGGCAAGGCAAACTCTCGGCCTCGCTTCAACTCGAACCCAAGACTGGGCAGCCCAGCCTCCTCGTCTGCAGTTGTGAGCAGCGGGACCTGTGCTTCGGGAGACAGCCCCTTGCCCAGACTTCAACGCCTAGGAGGAGATCGCGCCCTGTTGAGCGAACAAAAGCCAGGGCAGCACCCCGACCGGAACAATAATTGTGAATGCCCGCGCCCTTGTGGGCGGGCGGAAACCAGGGCGGCAGCCCGGGTGAAGGTTTAATCCCTAACCTGTACGTTCAAGACTCGAATATTTCTTTTCCTTAGGCCTCTTCTGAGCGGGTCACCCGTCTTAGGAGGTACGGGATTATTCCAGCTCCTGTAGATTGGATGGTCAACGTGTTTAGGGTCGACCACCGGAAATGAGCCCTCCAATCGAGGCGAGCTTTATTCATATCGGCTTTGGTTGGCCCGTCGCGGTTCCACCTACCCTAACCTTTTCTTCGGTAGCGATGCGTCTCGGGCCGGAACCGGCCGGCCTGGTACACTCGTGTGTCGGCGCTGCGGTGCGTTTTGCTGCTGTGTGTTGTGTTAGGGGGTGTGTGTTCTGAGGGATAAAATCATCATCGATTACAAAAAAAACAGGCTTTCTGCTCTATTGGTCCAATGTGGGTTGACCCAGTGCTCCAACTGTAGGTGGCGCCATCACGAGCGTGAGCCTGGTTGGCGGCGGTCGCGAAGAGCTGCGCAGCTGGTGGTAAATACCGGGGGGGGGAGCTCTTCTCTAGCCTATGCTATCGCACAGTTCACTGGTCACTAGTGCAAACTAAAGCTCGCTAACCAGGACCCTACTAGGTGGGGAATACTCTACGCGGAGCGAAAAAAAATACAAATATTATATTCCGATTTAGCCTCGAAATGGAATATCCTCAAAACTATAAATGGAATATCATAGAATATTCATATTCATTCCCAACCTAGGGTCCTTACGCCGCCTAGGGTTCAGCGACGCCATCTTGTCCGCGACGCCATCGACACGTCAACGACAAACAATGGGCATGGGCTTTGGCGCCCTAACTTTGATGACGCCGGTCCTGCTCTTCAGCATGACGGGCGCGTCCCTCATGGTGCAATAACTGGTAATATTAACATATTGTGCAATATATTGCACAATTAAGGGGGTGTTTGCAAAAAATATTATTGTGCAATAAAGCCTCGAGGTGAAACAACATCTTGTAAAGGCCAATTCTTGCCACCACGCTAAGATAAAATTATTTCGGGTTAATTGATTTCGGATAAACCTCGGAGACAGACCTAACCCCGGCGGTCGGGTTAACGCGCGCCCCCCCCAGCGGCCTCTCGCGGCGGCCTCGCCGCATCCACACCAAGTCCACTGCACCTACCGCTCCCGCGGCCACCGACAGCGCCAGCAGCGGCGATGCAATCCTGAAATGGTAACAAGCCGACCGCAAAATCCATGGCGCGGACGCGGTGCAGCAGCACGAGTTCGACCTTGCGCACTTTGCGCGACCGCCCTCTGCCCGTCGCGGCTCCCTCCAGGCCCACACCGCATGTTCATGCGCAACCTAGGCCCCGCCCGGCCCGCGCCGCGCCGGTCGCTGCCGTATCTGACGCGAGGCGCCGCAGCGCCGGCGCCGCAATGGCCCGCGGCCCGTAACGTCTCTGTAGTGTCCACCAACCGGGCGCCCCCTCCCCCGCTCTTCTGGGCAGCGTCGAGCGCGGCGGTGGCAGCGTGGTGGTTGCAATAGCAGCTTCCAATACGGCGC
>Ga0105055_10008487_pt1 | contig 13352 bp, 16 predicted proteins | sample BON03_FD_78090 | JGI IMG/M metagenome (GOLD analysis project Ga0105055, IMG submission 78090) | Freshwater microbial communities from Lake Bonney liftoff mats and glacier meltwater in Antarctica - BON-03 | ecosystem: Environmental > Aquatic > Freshwater > Ice > Glacier meltwater | place: Lake...
CGACCACGGCCGCGGGCAGCGCGTCGCAGACCAGCAAAAGCCGTGGTAAAAGCCGTGGTGGAAGCCGTGGTGGCAATAAAAAGCGGAAGGGGTCAGAAGACGCCAAGGACGACCCCTCCGACCCCGACCCCCTGGAACGGCTTTTGCTGGTCTGCGACGCGCTGCCCGCGTGGTCGTGGTCGAGGATGATGACAGCACGCTGATGTCCGAGGGAAAGCTATGGCCGCCCCTTGCGATCGCGATTCTGGGGGGGGCGAAGGCTCCATCTTTTTCCGCTGTGTGTGTGTGTGTATAGAGGAGGTTGAGTGCGCAGAGTCGTCAAAAGGTAGAGAAGAGGTGGTAGAAGGGGAGCAGGGTAGAAGGGAGGGGAATGTGCGGCAATGGCCGAGGTGACCGCAACATTCTAGGCTAGAATCAATTCTATTCTATAGAATAGAATCGGGTGTTTCTAGGTCTCTAGAATTGGCCTGATCGAGCTGAGATATAGAATTGAACTCTGGCCCTCCAATAAAATCGATTCTACAGAATGGAAATGACCAAAGTAGGATCAATTCCAGGCCAAGCTCAAAGAGGCCTGAAATCACTATTCGATAGAATTAATTCTGACCCAGAAACTTTTCATCCCACCCTAGAATCAAAAAGAGTTATTCTTCCTGGGTGTGGGGTGGGGGACGGAAGTCGAGGGAACGTAGAAAATCAACGGACCACAGCTCGCTTCACACGACACTCACTCCCTGCCCCCAACAAGCACAGAACACCAATGGCGACCCCCGACGACGACTACGACGAGCCAGAGACCCATTTGCTGCAAGCCCGGAAGCTGCTACGCCAGCAAGCACCGGTGGCGCAAGTGTTGCGCGTACTCAAGCAGCAGCATCATCCGCTAGACCAGCAGCAGCAGTCGTCGCCCTTTGCATGGGCTTCATGGTCTGCGCAAGAGAGCATGCACCACACCCTGCTCTGCGACCCCGTGCATGATATCTTCCCCTTGGCACCTTGGTACCGCGCCAGCTTCATTCGTCGTCTGTGCATCGAGTTGGAGGAGGCGGTGGCTCAAGACGAGGAGGGCGACGGAGAGGTAATTGAGCCCATCTTGCGTGAGCTGAACGTGCTGCTCTGTCAACCCACACTCAAGGCCGAGCCTGGGGAATTGGCGGCGTGTTTTGTGACCTTTGAATGCCCTGTTGTGGTCTCAATGTACGTGGATTTGGACTCTTCCGCGAGTCTACAAGAGGAGCAGGACGAGCAGCAGCTGCAGCAGAAGCAGCAGCAGCAGCGACGACAGCAAACCCTCGCAACGCGCATCGCCCCCAAAGAAAACGCCGTCGGGCTCAAGTTGTGGGAAGCCGGGTACGTGCTTACTGAGGCTTTGCTTACCCACCCAGAGCTATGTCAAGGCCGGGATGTAGTTGAGTTAGGTGCAGGAGTAGGGCTCTTGGGATTGGTTGCTGCTTACTGCTTGGGTGCGGCAAGCGTGACCATGACAGATGTGGATGAGAAGGTATTGCTCTTTTTGCGGGCAAATGTTGAGTGTAATACGGCTGCGGCTGCTACTCTTGCTGCTGCCGCTGTTGAAGAGGAAGGGGAGGAAGCAGCAGCAGCAGCAGCAGCAGCAGCAGCAGTGGTGCCTGTGATCGAGGTTGCTGCATTGGATTGGTCCCAACCAGCTGAATACAAGGCATTGCTAGACCCTTTTTGTTCCTCCAGGAAGAAAGTAAAGCAAAGAGACCGCACCATTCTTGCAGCTGACTGTATCTACGACCACGAAGCCATCCCTGCCTTTGTCGACGTCCTTGCCTATTCCCTGCAACCCAGCAGTAGCAGCAGCACCAGCACCAGAAACACAACTGTGCTCGTGGCCTCCACGATGAGGAATCCTGATACCTACGAGTATTTCCAGGAGGTGGTGGAAGAAAAGGGGTTGGTGATGGAGGACATGACGACAAGTTTGGACAGTTTGACGGACCCTGCTTCCTCCTATGTGTCGTCCCCGTTTTACTGCCCGAATCGGGCAGCGGTCCGCTTGTGCAGTTTTAGGTTACGTTCTGATGAGGATGAAAATGACGCCAAATAAAAGAATAGAAATAACAAAAGGTTGGTTCTTGCTTTTGTCTTGTGATGTACACTTTGAAATATTTTCTTTGAATCATCAAGATTCTCCTCTGCTCCCACCAATCAAGCCTCCTTTGCCTTCTCATCCCCCTCCTCCTCCTGCCCTTGCCCCTCCCCTCCTCCCCCCCCCTTCCCATTCTGCGTCATCAAAAAATCCCTCAACTTCGCCAACGCCCGATATCGATGCGAAATCGTATTCTTCACAGCCTTGTCCATCTCAGCATATGTCTGCAACGGTGCCCCTCCCTCCGGCTGCCCCACCGACGGTTCAAACACAGGATCCCACCCAAAGGCTTGCGGCCCCCGCGCCGGCACAATCTTCCCTGGCGTCCGCCCATCAAAAATCAACACTTCTTGCCCTGGTCCAGGGGAGTAAGCAAAGGTGCACAAGGCATAGGCAGTCTTGTCTTCATATGCAAGCAGGAGGTTATTCAATCCTTCATGCCCTAGCTTTTCCAAGAACCACTTAATATACACGCCCGGGAGCCCACCCAACGCATTAAAGCACAAGCACGTGTCTTCGACAATCGTCGGCCCCTTCACTTCCTTAACGGCCAGCAAGCATTTCTCGCGCGCCACGTCCTCAGGCTCACCTTGCAATTCGGGCAGGTCCAGCTTTTGGGAGACCACTTCGAAGGGCAGCACTTTCCCAGTCTCTGCCCCGGCGCTCAGAATGGCCCGGACTTCCTCTAGCTTCTTGGCGTTCCCCGTGACGAAAGTCAAGGACGGCTTGCTGGTGGAGGACATGCTGGTTATGCAGCGTCGGTACAAGCAAAGGGAGAGGAGGCGATGCGCGCGTGATGAAAGCGTCGGTATAGTGCTTGAGGTAGGGACAAAAGCAGTGGCACCGAGGGCGCAGGACAGCAACAACAGTAGTACCAGCACCGGGCGCATGCAGAGAAGCCTGTGTAGTGTGGAGAGGGTGTGGTTATGAAGCACAAAGTCGAGGGAGACGGGACGAACAAAAGCAAGGCGGCGAGCCGTCGGAGCCGCAGATTTGCTTCTTCCTGCTCCTTCAACTGGTCCATGGACGCAAAAGACAAGCCCACCACAATGCATGCACCCCCTGTCACCCTGCTCATACTCAACTCTCTTTGCCTCCTTTTTCTCATCCTAATCATAAGGTTCTGCGTGGTTTTGGGAGCGAGAACGACTGCCTGGACTTCGAGAGCTGCGCCATCATCATCAAGCAGCAAGCAGCAAGCAGCAAGTATTGCAATAGCATAGCAGGATAGCAGCAGTAGCACACAGAGACACAGACACAGCGCAAGCATGAGTCCACCACAAAGAGGAGGGCTGTTGCGGCCCGTGTTGGTGTTGTTGGCGGCGGGGGTGTTGGGACTAGTGGGGGCAGCAGGGCCAATGGAAGTGATCGATGCGATGGGCAAGCTCAAGGGCAAGGAGGAGGTGAATCAATTCGTGCAAAAGCGCCTCAAGGCTGCGGACAGAGGTGAGTGGTCGACTGAATAAATGATGGTTGGCTGGCAGGAGGAGGGCTAGACGGGAGGAGGGGTGTGGTGGCGCGGACGCGATGATACAACACAGGCAACGGCAATGAGATGCCTTCCACCTCTAGTTATGCTTGCATCCCAGGGCCCCATGCAATTTTATGTCTCAACTGCCCTTCTCATAGCAACAGTGTTTGAATGTTCAGCTCCTTTTCACCCTGCAACCACAGCCCCCGCCCATTTCTCACCACTCCTCCCTCCCTCCCTCCCTTTCTTCCTTAGCCGGCCTCGTCCTCGTCGGCAGCGCCGGCAGCAAAGGCTCGGGTAAATCAACTTTGCTCAACAAGTTGTTCGATACCGACTTTGGGATCGGTCGTTCGCTTGGCCCTGCCGCCCGGCCACAGGGAGGGGTGGCTTTGTGCGCTGCGGGGGATGGAGGGTTAATGTGTGTGGATTACGATGCGGTGGGCACGGGCTCGGAGGAGGCAGCGACGAACGGGAAGATTCTGGCATTGACGACTAAGCTGGCGGATGTGATTGTCTTGAATTTGTGGAGTTCGGACGTGGGGAGGAATGTGCCGTATAACACGTTGGCGTTGCAGGTAGGGAGGGAGGGAGGGAGGGAGAGAGGGAGAGAGGGAGGGAGGGTGGGGATGAGTGGGTGGCCCACACACACATTATTTTAGGGTTTGTGCATTTGATTGTGTTTCACTTTTACTCACCTTTTCCTTTCCCCCATTCCTTCCCTCCCTCTCTTTCTCACCCAGGCGATCTTCCAAGAACAACTTCAAGCCGAAGGCTCCCCCAAGACCCTCCTCCTCGTCGCCGTCCACGACCACGCCACCACCACCACCGGTGGGCAAGAACAGGACGAACGGACCCGGGAAGCGATTTTGCAGGATTTAGATTCGATTTGGGCGGGAGTTCCCAAGAGCGAGGATAAGACGTATGCGGAGCTGAGTGAATTGTTTGATGTGGAAGTTGCGTTTTTGCCTCACCCGCGATATAGGCCGGAGGAGTACGAGGGGTACGTTCTGTTTCTTCTCCTTTCTTTTTCCACCACATTTTCTCATTTTTAGAATTTCGTTGAGGTTAATCTTCTTCATCCACACATCGACTCATCCACCCTTCCCTCCCTCCCTCCCCCTCCCTCCATCCCTCCCTCCCCACAGCGCGATCGAAGACCTGCGCAATCGTTTCCTCGACCTGGACCTGCTCTCCGCCCGCTACTCCAAGCGTGTGGATCGTGACACTTTCCCTTCCACTTTTTCGGCGCTTTGGAACGAAATCAAGGGGAGGGACTTCGTTGTCTTACCCTCTCGAGGTGAGCTCTTGGCAACGCACCAGATTCAGTCTCACTTCTCTTCGGGGTTAGCCACAGTCGAGAGTAGAATGTCTTCCTGGAGGAGTGCGGTGGAGAGGGGGAGGGTGGTGAGTGGGTTTGGGGAGGCTGCTAGCAAGTTATATACGAATGTGCTTGAGAATTTTGATGGGGCTACTCAGCCTTTTGCTGTTTCTCCTCTGAGGGTGAGGAAGCATAAGGAGCTGCAGTTGGTGTTGACGAGGGGAATCAGTGATTTGGTGAGGCGTCAGCTGGCGAACTTGCAGCAGCAGGGCTTGAAGAAGTTTAAGGGGATGTTGATGGGGTATGTCGGGAAGGAGGAGAGGGAGGATTTGGAGAATGATGCGCAACGGGGACTGGAGGAGTGGTTTGCGGAGGGGGCTGAGAAGCTCGTGGTGAGCGGGGTGGTGGGTGCGGGGAGTTATGAGAAGGCTTTGTCGGAATTTGTGAATCAATTGACGGATTATGCGGCTAAATGGCCTCAGAGCCCCGCGTATAATGTGCAGGCGATGAAGAAGTTGGAGGGGGGGGCGAGGAAGAAGAAGGGGAAGGCGTCGTGGGGCGCGACATTTCAGTTGGTGTCGTTGTTGAGGACTCCGGGGGATGGGGCTCTGCAGGGCTTTGCGACTTACCAGGCGGGGCCCGTTCAGTTTTTGTGTGGGTTGCAGAATGATCGGGATTTGCCGGAGTCGAGGTTGGAAGGGAAGGTGCCGCCTTTGTTGAGGATTCAACCAAAGGTGGCGTTTGATGTGGATTTGTAAGGGGAGGGAGGGAAAGAGGGAGGGAGGGAGGAGGGGATGGGATGGATCAAAGCATGACAGACAGACAGAAAGAGAGAGAGGGAGAAGAGAGACGCGTCCACATTGATTGATTGGAATTAGACCAGAAAGAAGTAAAGCAAGAGTGTGGGGAACAATGATTTGGTCGGGGTGTTTTTTCTGTTTCTTCATTTGTTGTGGGTGGCAGGTGGAGAAGCAATGAAAGGGGAGCTGGCGAATGCTGGCAATTTATAAACTCACTTTCATGCTCAATGTCCTTATGTCGATGCTCTTCATGTTTACTCGCATTTTGCTTTGTCTAAAAGCTTTCTTACGAGTGCCCCCGCCAAAACCTCCCCACCACTTCGTTGTCGTGCGGGTCGTGTTGAGAAACACACACAGCTTGTGTCAGGCAAATTGGTTGCTGGTCAAGCATTGCTCTTTGGCCTTGCTTGCTTTTCTGCTTTCTATTTCTTGCGCTCCACAAAAACACACAATTTTGCACACACACTCAATCCGAGCTGCCGCCTGCTTTTGCCGCGCGCGCCTTCTTCCTTTCTTCTTTTCCGTCGTCTTCGGACAACTGCAACCAGCCGTTGGCGCGCAAAAGCAGGAAGTGAGAGTGAGTGGGAAAGCATGGACCACTGCACCACCCACACACATTGAATAGACACAAATTCACCCAGATACAATATAAATGACCTCCACTACCCATTGCCGCCATTAGTTGGTCCTAGTGGGCCAAGGCACGTTTGTGTGGGACCAGCGAACCCACCCTTATTTTTCAAAGCCGCGGGAACTTGAAACGCCCGTTGGACGCGCGAAGAACACAGGGAAAAGGAACCGCGAAAGCACAGCAGCCGCAGCGGCGTCCTCTCCTTCTTCTTCTTCTTCTTCCTCCGCATTAGAAAAGGGAGGGAAGTGTTTTCTGTGTTGTTTGTGCGTTGGGGTACACAAGACCCAGTGGCACATTTTATTTAGCAACCGACAACAACGTCGCTCGCCAACTCTCGCCAACCCTCGACGCGTGGTCACCCTTGCCTTCCCTGGCCGATCGTCTAATCAGAGGCCTACCCTCCCGCCTATCCAGATCCTTTTCCCTCCTTTCAGCACAATGCACACCACACAAAGCACACACTCACACGCCTCCACTCCCACCACCACCACTCTCACACCCACAGGTCCTCCACCGCCGCCGCAGCCCGGGTCCTCCGCAGCCCTTCGCCCAGCCCGCTTCCCGCCAGCGCCTCGTCCAGCCCGCTACCACCACCCCACAGAAGCAGCCATGGTCTATCAAAAGCGCAAAGCCCTCGGGGACATCACCGCCGCCGCCCTCTCGGGCACCCACCCCTACCACAGCAGCACCGACGACGACGACGCCAGCGGGAAACGCCAGGTCCGTGCTTTGTCTGTGTGTCTCTCCCTTGTCCCCCTTGGCTATTCCCTCTAATCCAATCTCCTAACCACTTCCCGCCCTTCACTTTCAATACACACTACAGCGTGCCCACCCGGACACCGCCAAGCCCGCCCACAATGCCCAGCTCCTGGACGCCCCCCGCCGCGTGACCCGTCGTTCTTCCTCCTTGGCTGCCACTTGCCCCTCAACCGCTGCTGCCGCTGCTGCTCAAGAAGGACACGCCCACGCCGACAACAACGACAGCACTGCTTCCCGCCGCCTCTACTCCGCCCAAGCCCCTTCCTGCCCGCGCACCCGTACCAGCAGGACCAGCACCAGCACCAACGACGCGGATCATCTCTTACCTTGCGACGAGGCCTTGGCTCTGGAAGAGCCCGCCCTACAAGCCACGCCCGCTACTCTCTCTGCTTTCTCCACGAGCTCTTCTGCCCCTTCCGCCGACGCCGTAAATCACCATCCCTTCAGCACTCACTCTACCTCGTCTTCCTCCTCCTCCTCCTCTTCCTCTTCCTCCTCCTCCACCCTGCCCCCCGGCATCGTCGACATCGACGACACCCAAGGCCAGCAGCAACTCCGCAGCAACCACTACAGCAACAGCAGCAGCAGCAGCAGCAGCACTTCCCACACTCACCACCAACTCAGCCTCGGCAACACCAGCACCGCCCGTGGCCCTACCCACCACCCCGCAGCCACGGAAGGCACGCCTCAACGCTTGGCGGCGTACAGCCGTGACTACTTCACCTATCTCCGAGAACGTGAACGTGAGCAACAAGACAGGCCTATGGCAGATTACTTGGCTCGGGTGCAATGCGGGGCTTTGACGCAAGATATGCGTGCGTTGCTCGTTGATTGGTTAGTAACGGTGTGCGAGGAATGTGAGTTAATGCCTTCAACTCTCTACCATTGCGTCGAGCTCGTCGATCGTGCCCTAAGCAAAAAAAACGTGGCCAAAGAACAGCTGCAATGCCTAGGGTGTGCCTGCCTATTCGTCGCCTGCAAGTTTGAAGAAACCACCGTCCCTCCCTTAGAAGAATTCACCTACATGGCCGCCGAGTCTTTCACGAAAAAGCAACTCACCGACCTGGAGCTCCGAGTCGTCGAAGCCCTCTCCTTCCGCGTCTCCACCGTAACCGCCTACAATTTCCTCCCCCGCTTCACCCTCGCCGCCGGCTCCCGCCCCAGGGAAACCGCTCTAGTTCACTACCTCTCTGAGCTCTCCCTCCTCCACTATGAATTCCTCGCCTTCCCTCCCTCCATCCGTGCAGCAGCTGCTCTCTACCTAGCCCGACAGACACTCGCTGCTTCTACTCCTGACCCGACCCGGCGAGCGGCCGAGGAAAGGAACGTCTGGACTCCTACCATTGCCTATTATACGGGGTATTCCCTCAAGACAGATTTGGTGTTGCAGAGTTGTGTGAAGCTGTTGAGGAGGGCGCATGCGGGCGCGGAGTGGTCGACGTATGAGGCGTTGAAAATTAAGTATACTGAGCCGGCGCTTTTGCATGTGGGGGAGATTGCGTGTTTGGAGGAGGAGCAGTTGGGCTTTTGATTAGAGATAGGAGGAGGAAGGAGGGAAGGAGGAAGGGGGGGAGAGATGGAGAGGTGTAACAACAGCTAGAGTAGCAAGAATCAAAGTAGAAGTAGCTTTTAGACAAAGACGCGCCGCAGGCACCATCCTGAGCCTGGCCTCTTTCGTGTATGATGATGAACCTGACGATGAACTGAATGTAGACGAGATGCATTTTTCCATGTCTCCCGCCCCTAACTGAAAACCAAAATGAGTAAAAAACTAAAAAGTAGAACAAAGTCAGATCGCGAGTTTTTGGCGGTTCTCCGACAAAAGTGTGTGCACCCACCCCAGCATAAGCACCTCTTCCTCCTCCTCCTCCTACCCCCCCTCCAGCGACTGTTATCTTGCCTGCTGCGGCTGCCTACAACGGAGGCCGAGCAAAGCAAGGTTTTAAGAGAAAAAAGACGGGGAGGAGTTATACCTCTCAAAACCAAAGCAACCCAAAACAGAAAGCAACACCAAACATAATCTTTGGATCTACTGCTCTTCTCCTTCTTCTTTTCTTTCTTCCATATTGCGATATGATATTGGTGCTTCTTTCTTATGTAATGCTGACGGAAGCAACGCACCGTCTCCAACCTCTTTCTATATAAAACACGAAAGCTTTCATTTCTATTTCTTTATCTAATCTACAAATCTTTGATCTTTCCACTCAGATCAAGACTCAACTTCTTTCCATGACCATTTTCCACCACCCCCGCCGCGCTCAAGCTCGCGCTCGCCTTCCTCGAATAATGCTGCGCCGCCGCCACAACACCAGCAGCGCGCGACTGGTCCAAATTACCCTGCCTCCGTGGCTGCCTTGTCGAAGCATCCATCGACGCCATCACTTCGGGAGAACGAAACAATTTTTCCTGCTCCCGCACTGCCACATCCAAAGCTTTAAGCTGGGGAAATCGAAACAAAATCTCTCCATGCGACCACCCCTCCCAGTAAGAATACTGTATTCTCTCTAAGACACACCCGCGTTTATCTCCCAAGGTACAACAACAAGCTGCTGCTGCTGCTGCTGTTGCTGCTGCTGCTCCTCCACACCCACCAGTACACCCACCGTTGCTGCTGCTGGTCTTGTCCGAGGCCGCCGGCTCAAATGACACCGAGTGTTTGATAGAGCTAGTGCTGCTCTTGTGCAAGCTGCTGCTGTTGGTGCTACCGTGCCCATTGCCCCCAATCCCACCATTTTCACCGTTGCTGCTGCTGCCACCTTCATTCAGCTTGTTGTGACTGCTGCTGCCGCTGTGCAAAGTGCTGCTGCTGCTGCCGTTCCCGTTTCCTGCATGACCATTCCCGTTGCCTAGCCCCACGCCTAAACTACTCTGCCGTCGCGCCACTTCATGATTATTATAATTCAAATTCCGTTGCGCTCGGGCCTGATACCGCTGATGCTCCTCTGCGTGGTACTTCTCCAGGTGATCCTCAATGTAAACCTTAAGGACCGGCGAAGGGACAATCTCGTCATTTCCACTCAAACCGATAAAAACCGGGCACTTGATCTCATCTAAAAAGAGCTGGCCTTCGTACCACCAGAACTGCCGACGTAGGGTGTGATGAATGGTTATTTCAGTCGAGCCGCCGTAATGTAAGAGATACTCCATCACCGTTCGCGGTTGCTTGTGTAAAAAGTTGTAGCACACGTCAGGCAGGCCCAGGAGGAGGGAGACCGGGTCAAGTAAAATAAGCTGACGAACGTTGTGTTTTAGGTGTTTGGTGACCCAGGCCGCGCAGAGGCTCCCGAACGAGTGCCCCGCCACGGCGAAATGAGGCATTCGATGACGTTTGGCGATGATCTCGACCGTTTTTACCATATCCCCTAGTCGCTTCGCCTTAAAATTGAGACACATCGCAATATGCGGGACCTCCATCAAGACCACCTTTCGTCCCCTCGACAAAATATGAATGACCAGCAAATACAAATTCAACCCCGGCGAGATCCCGTGAAAGAAAATCAAGGGCAAACTAGCCTGTTCCCCTGCTGGTAAGTCCCTCACTCGTGACCGATACCAATAAGCAATCCCATTGACCTCATGTCGTTGGAACCCCAAAAGCATCAACACTCCATGGCCCAGCACTTGAATCACCGTCAAAACCGCATAAAACAAAAGAGGACGATGATTGTATTTAATCGGATCGAGCGTCAGTAGCATCGGCCGGACCTTGGGGTTATAGCCTTCGGGGCAGTCAATCTGGAAACGCATTTTGAGCCAGTAGAGCACCTAGGGATGGAGGGGAGGGAGGGAGGGAGGGATGGATGGATTAGTGAAACAAAAGGGGAGACGATGATTGTATTGGGGGAGGGAGAAAGAGAGGGTGGAAAGATAGGGCGGGTTGAATGAGGGAAATGCTTAAGAATGAGATTAAAAGGAGAAGACACACGCACGTACTATCCCTCCCTCTCTCCCTCCCTCCCTCACTCCCTCCCCTCCCCTACTTACGTCCTCCACACAAGCCTTCTGCCTGACCGTCAAAGCGGATTGTGCAGTGCTGTACAGAGCCCAGGCAAGCATTTCTCTCACGTTGCCCCGTCGGATATCTTGGATGGGTGAGCCTAGAAACCAACCGGAGAAGAATTGCTCGAAGGCGTAGGAGCCCTGTTGGAAGGGAGGGAGGAGGGAGGGAGGGAAGGGGAGAAGGGTGAGATTGAGTGAGTAAGAGGAGCGAAGTAGTAAAGAAAAGAAGGTCAGAAATAAAACGTAAAGAGTTATTCAGGTGGTACTGGATTATGTGCGGGAATAGAAGGCCCCGTTTATCAAACTGGAAAATACGAATCAACAACCCTTCCCTTCCCTCCTTCCTCCCCCCCCAAAAAAGACACGCGACAAGAACTGACTTACCTTCAGCTGGCTGACCACATCAATAATCTTATGAAACTCATTCCAAGGCGTATGCACGCTATCCCCCGGCGTGGTCAATCGATTCAATTCCGGTAGGACAATGTACCGGAGGTAGAAGTAAAAGACAATCTCGCACAGCAGCCAAGCGCCTAGCACCGGTCCGGCCACCAGGAGGAAAGAGGTGGAGGAGACGACAGCCCACACGAGGCCCTGAAACTTGACGAGCAGGGGCGGGAGGGGTGGGAGGGACACCATCGCCCTTGCCTTGCCTGTGATTCGGAGGGGGAAAAGGGGGAAGGGGGTGAGTAGGAGCTAGTGGGGGAGTCGCGGATGTGGAGCAGGTGCAGAGCGCTGACCCCTGCACAGCCTCACACTCTGATTGCCGAAGGGTGTATGAATGCTCTGCATGCGTCCCCTTCCCCAGTAGATTGGAAGCAAGGGCACACCTAGACACGATGACACCGGGGCATCATCCGGGGATGCTTTTCTTCCACGCACTGCCCTTGGCACTCACCACGACCCCTACTAGTGCCACAAGGAGCCGCGGCCTGGACGCGGATGCCGATGAGTGACAATGCCGATGAGGACCGCCACGACGACCTGGACACACGACGACGATGGCTGAGGACACCTAGGCTAGCAGAGGAATGCGCTTCTGGCCCACAAGCGGGCAATCAACCCTTCTCTCCTTCCTTGTCCTTACCCTGTGTTGTGTGTGTGAAGGAGTGGAGGAGTTGGTCGGTGACTTAGACGAAGGAGGACAAGGCACATGACTTGCGGTCCCAGCCATAATACACGACGACCACCAAGGACTGGCTTGGTAGAGGCGAGCAGTTGTGCTCTAGACACGGCGATAGAACCAGACGCACGTCATCATTCGCCGTTGGGAGTCCCGCTTCGTCGCTCCCGGTGTGACCTTTACCCAGCCCCACACTCCACCATCACGCCCTCAACTCCCTACCCACCACCCTCACCACCTCCTACAGGCAATGGGTGGGCTGTTTTCCCGGCATCACGGGCGCCACGGCCACAAGCCCGCCGCCCCCAAAGTCCAAGTCACCGACCATGACCGCGCGGTGCTCGACCTCAAAATTGCCAAGGACAAGCTGAAGCGCTACCAAATCAAGATGCGGAGCGAGTCACTACGTCTGACGGAGCAGATTAAAGAGCTCGTGACGGCGGGGAGGAAGGACCGGGCGTTGTTGGTGCTGAAAATGCGGCGCCTGCGGGAGGACGAGCAGGTCAAGGCGGAAAGTCAGCTGATGAACGTGGAGCAGCTCATCACTCAGATTGAATGGGAGACCCAGCAGATGCAGGTGTTTGATGCGCTCAAGAGCGGGAACCAGGCGTTGGAAGCCATTCATAAAATCATGAGTTTGGAGGAGGTGGAGAAGTTGATGGCGGACACGGCGGACTCCATCGAGTACGAGCAAGAGGTCTCTCGCCTCTTGTCTGGCAACCTGTCCGCGGGCGCAGAGGAAGAAGTCATGAGGGAATTCGAGGAGCTGCAGGCATTGACAGGCTTGGCTCCCGCTGCGGCCGAGGAAAAGAAGCCTGTAACCGTGGTTGTGCCTGCCCCCGCGGCGGCCGCTGCTGCAACTCCTGCCGCTCCTCCCGTCGCCGAGGCGGAGGCTCCACCCAAAGTCGCAGCAGAGGAGGAGGAGAAGGAGAAGAAGGAGGAGGAGGAGGAGGCAGTAACAGCGAAGAAGCCTCTAGAAGTAGAACCTGCAATTACTCCTGCTGTGCCTGAGTTGCCTGAGGTACCAACGCATGAGCCGGTTGTGAAGCCGATGGAGGAGGAGGTGGAGGAGGAGGAGGAGGAGGAAGCAGGAAGAGCAGTAGAAGCAGAAGCGGGGAAGCAGAAGAAGAAAGCC
>Ga0105055_10008490_pt1 | contig 13349 bp, 7 predicted proteins | sample BON03_FD_78090 | JGI IMG/M metagenome (GOLD analysis project Ga0105055, IMG submission 78090) | Freshwater microbial communities from Lake Bonney liftoff mats and glacier meltwater in Antarctica - BON-03 | ecosystem: Environmental > Aquatic > Freshwater > Ice > Glacier meltwater | place: Lake...
TCTGCTTTTTATTTTATGAAACGATTGAAACCCAGTTACTAAGTGATGAGCCTCATCTCCAATTTTAAAATCGAAGATTAGATCATCTCTAACTAAGTATTTAGAAGAGTGATATGTGGTGATATAAAATATAATTCTCTTTTCTTCTTTATCTATAAATTTGAAACTTCCATTTATTAGAATACAAACATTATCAAAAAATATTTCATCTCTGAATTGACTTTGTAAATAAACAGAAGGTACCCCAATACATATTTTTTTATATCCCATTTCCTTGATAAAAAATAATGACATTAACGTTTTTCCTAAACCACATGCCCATAATAATTTTCCAATATCAAAAATTTTATAATATTGAATCATCTTGGTTAAAGTTTGATCTTGATATTCCCTTGTAATTATTTTACTCTTCTCAAAACTTTCGATAGCTTCTTTTTCTAAATCTTGTATTTCTTCCTGAGTAAATTTCTTAATACATTCTAAATTATAAAAAGGAAATACTTGATAAACTATTTTTTCAAATAATTCTAATCCTTCTTTTTTCATAAATTCAGAACATAATCTACTCCCTACTAAATATTGCTTAAAATCTTCTAACAAAGAATGAGTTGGGTATTTAGGGAGATAAAAAATTTTATCAAATTCTCGATATGAATTATAATTATCCTTTTTTATTATTCCGTAAATTGTAACATATCTACAGTAATCAGAATGTTCTGTTATAGAAGATTTAAGTCTATTAATAAGACCATTTGGTTGAGGTCCAACATAACCAAATTTATATTTAAAATCCCAGTCTGGGTTAGAACGAATATAAAGATACTCCATTTAAAAATATTTAATTTGATTAAATATTCAAATTTAGAAAGATCCTAATGTTACTTTTTTCCAAAAGATTTTATGTCTTTTTTATTTAATTAAATTAAAATGTTATTAATAAACTACAAAATTGATTTTTGTTTAATATAAATAACAATTAAAAAATGGTTAAGGTCACTGAAACTAGTTATAAATGTAATATATGCAAATGTAATAGTGAACAAATTTCTCACCATAAAACCCATTTAAAAACTAAAACACATAAAACAAAAAGAGATAAATTCGTATTTAAACTTGAGAAATTGGAAAGTGATGAATTACAAGAAAAATATGGCTTTGATGATATCGATGATATAATCGAAGATTTTGAAACAGTTAAAATTGTCAAAGACAAAGTAGGAGATTCTCCAACAAGAGAATGGGAAAATATTACTACTAGCGATGCCCTTCGAGAAGCAATTCATGAAATTCACAACTTTCTCCGAAATAACGGAGCGGGATATGGAATGAATGCTCTTAAGGTGTTCAATCTTTTCTATGGTTTGAAGAGAATTGAGGATTCGGGAACTTTTGACAAAACTGGATTAGATGAAGTATGTAAATTCTCTAAATTATACGAAATCGCTAAGAGAAGTGGAAAGGATAGTACCGCAAATGAGGAACTGATTAGTACTATTCGCCGAGATGTTATGAAAAATATTTATGAAAATGAACGGATGAAGAAATTTCTATTCTATATTCTCCCAGAGATAAAGCCAGCTATCTATGTCGAACTGATTAAGAAGATTCAATCTATTTCTGATGTCGAGGAGCGGTGTGGTGAACATTTATCAGGTAAAATTTACGAATATTTTATCGGAAGAGATAAAATCGCTATCAGTGAAATGGGAGCTTATTTCACCAATCGTCAGATTGTAAATTTCATCTATTCTCACCTAGATATTGAATTGGAAGAGGATGGTTCAGTTCCTGAGATGATTGATCCTTTCGGAGGAAGTGGTGGTTTCACTATTGCTTATGTTAATTATCTCAATCAGAAATACGATGACATTGATTGGACAAAGAACATTAAGAAAGTACATCATTATGACATGAGTGAAGATGTGGTTAAGTCGGCTGCCTTAGAGTTTTTCTGTATTACCGGACACTTTCCAGGGGATAATTTTGGATTTTTTAACTCTTTCACAAGTGAATTTAGGGATAAAAAATACAAGTATATTGTTACCAATCCTCCTTATGGGGGAGATAAAAAAAGTACTAAAAAAGGGAAACAGAAGAGCAGACGGGACAAAATAAAAGAATATATTGAGAAAGGGTTAAAGGAAGATAACTTTGATGAGTCAGAGATAGATAATATTAAAGATCAACTATCTCTGATTAAACAAGATGAAAAGGCCGACATAAAACGTTTTGAACTTCAGAAAGTTTCTCTCAAAACCAGTAGTAATAGGATTAAAAAATTTGCTACTAAACATGAATTGAAGGCCAACGATAAGGAATCAGTTTCACTGATCCAGTTTATGGATATGTTAGAAAAAGGAGGAACTTGTTGTGGTGTGTTGAAGGAAGGTGTTTTCTTCGACCGAAATTATAAAGATATCAGAAAAGTGTTGATAGAGAATTTTAATGTCAAGAAAGTGATTAGTGTTTCATCAAATCAATTTGAAAACACTACCACTAAAACTTCGATCATCATCTTTGAAAATACGGGACCTACTAAGAAAGTAGAATTTCATAATCTGATCTTCGACACACATGAAAAAGATCAGTTTGAGATTATTGATGGAAAGGTGACTCTTGTGAAGAATAAAGATGATATAACTAATGCTTATAGTGAGATGATATCAAATGCTACCATAAAAGAAATTTTGAAGAACAATATTTTTTCTTTGGATGGAAAGGATTATAAACCAGAAGAGATGATTCCAGGTGATGGTTATGAGTTGGTGAAGCTGGGGGATATTTGCAAGTTTAAAGGGGGGAAACATATACTTAAAGAAGATTTAATAAACGGTTTATATCCATTTATCGGTGGAGGTATCAAACCAAATGGTTACCATAATCAATATAATACAGAAGAGAGAACAATATTATGTTCTTGCGCTGGAAATAACTCGGGGTTTATAAGTATATATAATTGTAAAGTATGGGCAGGTGCCTGTTTTTCTATTATATCTAAAACGATCAATAATATATATATTTATTATATTCTAAAATGTTTTCAGACGGAAATATATGGTTTTCAGAGAAAATCTGGACAACCTAATGTTACGATAGAACGTATTTCGAAACTTCAAATCCCGATCCCAAAATCCAAGAAAAAGATCAAGGAATGGACTGATCTCATTTCAGAACCCTTCAATTTGAAGAATAAATACTCGTCAAAAATTGAGAAAATGGAAAAGAAGATATGGGATCGGATTTTGAAGATAGTTGAAAATGAAGAGTGTGATGAAGTTGAACTGGGTGATATTTGCGAATTTACTTCTGGTAAATTTAATTCTAAAGACTGTAAAGAAAGAGGAAAATATCCTTTTTATACAGGAAAAGCAATTCAACCTGAAGGTTTTACTGATGATTATTGTTATAATGAAAAAGAATATATAATTCTTATAAAAGATGGTGGTGCTGGGTATGGTAAATATGGGGATCAGATAGGTTTAGGGAATGTTTTTTTAGTATCTGGTAAATCGGGATTCACATCTCATCAATATGCAGTCAAAATTGTTAAATACTTTTTTAGCATCAAATATTTATTTTTTTCATTAAGAATTAATAAGAATAAAATAATGGATTTAGCAAAATATTCTACTGGCCTAGGGACCATATCAAAAACAGAGTTGTCAAAATTTAAACTTAAAATCCCCAAAGATAACCAACTTATCGATGATATGAATCCTCTCTTTGAAAAAATAGAAGGGTATCAAAAGATTGAAAAAGAAGCCTCTGATAATTTTAATGAGTTGTTAGAAGATCTGAGAAAAGAATCTATCAAAGAATGAGCAAAATAAAAATGAAAATTTAATTGTTATAATTAAATTTAAAAAAAAATGCTTCAATTCCCTGGCTATGTCTTAGTAACTAAGAAGTTTCCTTATAAGAAGATAAAAGAATTTCTAGGAAATGTAATTCTCCCTATAGATGACGGGTTTAATGATAAAAGAAAAGAAACTTTTGCTAGAAGTCTAGCTATCCAAAAATCCGATTTAGATCTCCTTATTAAACAGATGTTTTCAGAAGGAAAATATAGTAATAAGGATGATATGTATGCAGATTATAAAAAACTAGGAGCGGTTTCTTCGATTACTGATATAACAAAATATCAAAATGTTCTAGTATTGTTAATACTTCTATCTAGCAATGGAAAGGATGGCAGAATTAAGATTAATCAATAAATATAAGGAATCAAATTCAACTCACTATCCACTCCACTAAATTCATAATATATTTCTTCAGGGAGTAGTGGTAATTTTTTATCCGTTTTACAAATCTCATAATATTTCTTCTTATTATTTATTCCTAATTTTAAACAATAACTCTTCCACTCATCTTTTTCAGGGATGAAATCATCCATACTTACTCCCAAAAAATGATACCAATTCTTCCATATTCCGAAATGAGCGAAGTATGTTTTAGGATAGTCTATGAAATAACTTCTATCTTCCTTACTCTTGATATAGCCTTCTATATCAATAACTCCTCTTCTTATATTGAAATTTCTCAAAACATTATATTCATATTCTTCATAACTCATTCCATTCTTAAAATCTCCACTCTTAATTAATTTCAACTTCAACTTTTCAAACTCTTCATCATTCTGAATATTACCCACTTTTTTTTCTTTCTTTTTATCTTTGCTTTTCTTTTTCAAGTCACTAACCCCAAGACACTTAATTTTCATCATCACATCTTCATCACTATTCATAAAATTTTCTACTACTTGTTTTACTTTCTGAAAATTGTCTGCTTCATTATCCTCTGAAGAAGGAATAATAATATATGCTTCTTTATTAGGATTTTCAAAATCTTTTCTATTAGCTCTCAAACAACTCTGAACAATTCTAATCTCAGAATCCATTTTTTCAGCAATCACAACCCCTGTTAATTTTGGAAGATTGAATCCTTCTCCTAAAATATAAACACAGGAAATTATTCCAAACTTACTCTCCTTAAATTTCTCAATCTCAGATTCTATTTTTTTAGAATTCTTAGAATGTAATGAACATAGATAGAAATCTTCTTTATCTTCTATAAGCATATCTAAATAAGTAATTACTTTATCTGCATTTTCTGTTTTATTAGTATATATAAGTAAATGTCTCAACATAGGAAATTGACCACCTGTAATTGCCTTTACCGTTAAATAACAAGAAATAAATAAATTTCTATCTACATCTTTCAGCGAAGATAATATCTGATCTACTTCATCTTTATTATTTCTCAATATCAATATATTATAATCAGTAATCATATTATTCTCAATTGACCATTTGATATTTTTTGAATCAATCACATCTCCAAAAATTTCTCTATTATCCATTGAATATATATTTCTATCTCCGATAACAATTTTCTCAGTGGCTGTCATATATAGTGTCTTTCTGCTTTTTATTTTATGAAACGATTGAAACCCAGTTACTAAGTGATGAGCCTCATCTCCAATCTTTATATCAAAAACTAAATCATCTCTGACTAAGTATTTAGATGAATGATATGTTGTAATATAAAATTGTATTTCTTCACTGTGAGTATCAATAATCTCAGTTTTCCCATTTATAAAAATACATACATTATCGAAAAATATTTCATCTTTATATTGGTGTTGTAAAAATTCGGAAGGTACCCCTATACATATTTTTTTATATCCCATTTCTTTGATGAAAAATAAAGACATTAATGTTTTTCCAAGACCACATGCCCATATTAATTTTCCAATATCGTATTTTTTATAATATTGGATCATTTTATCTAAGGCTTCAGTTTGATATTGTCTCATAATAACATTATCTTTCTCATAACTATCGATAACTTCTTTTTCTAAAATTTCTATTTCCTCTTGTGAAAATTTCTTAACACACTCTAAATTATAAATAGGAAAAACTTGATAAATTATTTTTTCTAAAAGTGGGAATCCTTCTTTTTTCATAAACTCAGAATATAATCTTGTTCCTACTAAGTATTGTTTAAAATCTTTTAAAAGATCATTGTTTGAATTTTTAAGAAGATATAGAATCTTATCAAACTCTCGATATGAATTATAATTTTCTTTTTTCATTATTCCGAATATAGCAATATATTTACTATATTCGGAATGTTCTGTTATAGATGATTTAAGTCTGTTAATAAGACCGTTTTGTTGAGATCCAACATAACCAAATTTATATGTAGAATCCCAATCTGGATTAGAACGTATGTAAAGATATTCCATTTATTAATATATTTGTGTATTAATAAATCAATTTCTCAAGAAATTGGAGAATATTATTCTAGTAAACCTTTTTCCTTAGAAAGAATATTGAACAGACTTTCAATAGGACTCAACATTTTTGATATTTGAATCAATTTTTCTTTATCTTTAATCATTTCTTTTTCTTGATCTTCCATTTTAATTTTTGAAAGTATCACCGGTCCTTCATTGGAAAATAAAAAATAATAATTTCCTACTTTACCTTTATTATTTATTTGTCTATTAATACTATCTATCTCTTTTTGAAGATAACATTGTTCTGCAATTGTGCTATCTTTTAATGTATTTTCACAATCAACTAACATTTGATTAAGTTTAAAAATCGTAATACATTTATCAATCTCATATTTTTTATAGTATTCATTGTAGGGCAAATCAATAAAATCTTTTCTGGCAGTATTAAATTCACAAATATTACTTTTTATTCTCTTTAAATATGTATATTCGTTGTCAAGATTTTCCTTTTTGGAATTTTGAAATTTTATATTTCTTTCTAAATTATCAACAATTATTTCAGAGTCTATAAATTCTTTTCTAAACTCCAAACTATCGGTAGAACTTAAAGTTTTTTCTTGTATAACAAATGGTAATTCTTCTTGTAAGATAGCAATGGCAGAATCAACCGTTTTTAAATTTCTAGAACAAATCTTAATCTTTTCTTCGTTTTCTTTTTCCAACACACCTATATCCTGAACTGAATTTTCAAAAATTTGACACTTATCTTTCCAATCTTGAACGCAAAATATATAATCAGATTCAGATTTTTTATATTTTTCGTAAGCCTCTTTTGAACGTTTTTCTAATTTATCTTTTTCTGCACTAATATATGGAAGAATAATTTGAGCATTTTCAGGTGAAAGATATATGCTTTTTTGATATTCTTCAATAATCGCATCTTTTTCCTTTTCTACAATTTCCTTTAAAAAAGGATCCACATCTTCTTTTTTGTATGATGAAGGTAATTCGGTCATGTTTGTTGAATACAATAATATATATTATTATATTCAATTTTAAATTTTCAAGTTACATTCTCTACATATATTACATGTTCTCGTTTTCTTCTAATTTTATATCATGTTTGATTAATAACTCTTTGACCGTCCTGATAATCTGCTCGGTTTCTTTATCTTCTTTCATGTATTTATATATGTCTTAATAAATATATTTTCTTTAATATCAGAATTAATATATATATATATATATATTTTCTTTAATTATGATTTAGATAAATTCTTTCCAAAAGTCTTTTTTGAAATATTTTAGAATTTTTCTGTTTATTTCTGCCTTACTAACAGATGTCGCTTTTATAACTTCATCCATAAATTGTGTTGAACTAATTACATTTTTTATTTGGTTTAAATTTTCTATTTTGTCTTCTATTCCAGTAGCCCATTGTGTTAAACCATATTCACCATTTTCATCTATTATAAATCCTGTTGCTCCACTTCCAAAAATTACCTTGCTTTTACCAAACATACCCTTAGAATTCAAAGAAGACCACTTAAATTTGATATCATTTTTACGATTAATACTATATACGCAAGGATATTTATATTCTTCGTTATTTGTATGAGACATCCATTTTTTTCTTACTTCATAACTTGATTCACTATGTAATATATTAATTTTTTCAACACCATTAACAAGTTTATCCATCAAATCATAGTTATAATTTGGAATAAAATTCATTTTACTTAAATCTTTAAAGACAAATTCTCCTGTTTGTGTTTTAATTTTAGTATTTTTAGAATACGGAACTTTGTTAATAAGATACCAATCATACCTTGTATTGCAATTGAATATTTTAACACCATCTGCTTCATCGTGAATTTCTAAATATTCTATTTGATATTGTTTCATTATTGTTTGTAATGGATGGTCTGCTTGACGCCATAACGAAGGATTAACATATAGCAAATATCCACCTTTATTTATCCATTTTTCTAAAGATATTTCTATAAATTTAGTCCATAATGTATGTCCTTTTCCTCTATTACCACTATCATCATTATAAGGAGGATTTCCAATAACCGCATCAAATCCCTCGACCCCCCACTCATCACAAATATCTAATTCTAAGGTATTTCCTAGATAATAATTCAATTTATACTCATTGTAAGGATCAACCAATAATTTACAAATATAGATATTGGTTGGATTAATATCCGCAAAATATAAACACTCCTCTACGATCACCTTGTATCTCTCATCGTGATCAGGGATATACTTTTTCATCCCTTGATCTAAACGATCAATAATATCAATTACAAATCCTCCCTTACCAGCACAGGGTTCAAATATCTTTGGATATTTTCTGATGATCTTACCAGTCTTCTTATTTTGAAACTTTTTCCCTTTCCAAAACTTAGAAGGAATTATATCCAACATATCTTTTCGAAGTTCAAATGGAGTCGACACCTCGGCATTTTTCTTCTTTTCTAATTCTTGAGGAATCAGGTATTTATCGATTAGTTTTGAAAGTTTTTTAGGTTTTCCTACATTTTTGATTAATAACTCTTTGACCGTCCTGATAATCTGCTCGGTTTCTTTATCTTCTTTCATGTATTTTATATACACTTTTACAAATTTTTCAAGTATTTCAGAATCAATACTTTTTCCCCACCAACTTATAGTTTGGTCAATTAGGATTTCAAAAATATCTTTATTATCCTGAATATATTTAAACATTTCTATAAACAATGTTTCTTCGTTATGAATCGTCAAAATACAAACAAGAGGAATAATATGTTTTAGAATTTCCATAAAATTTACTTTTTCCTCACCTTCCTCACCTTCCTCTTGACCTATCTTAGTTTTTTGTATCCCTTTTTTGATTTCCAATGGTTTATCCTTCTGTTTATTTTTTGATGAGACAGTTTTACCACTAAACATAATATTGAATATTTTTTGTTCCTGTCTAGTCAAAAAAACTTGTTTAAAACGGAGACGATTAAGAACATGAATAAGCACTCTTTCAGTGTTAGACGAATATAAATCATATATATATGAACTAATCATAGAATCATTTTTTCCAAAAGATGGTAAAAAATGATCACCGTTCAAAATTATTAATTTTTCATCCAGAATATATTTGATTGCTTTTTTAGGATGTAGCTCCGGTTTTATAAATGAAGCATAGTTAACAATACAAGTCTCAATCACTCTATGAATATTTAAATCTACTACAAAACCACATTTTTTCCCCTTACCTTCTGTCATACAACGAAACATCATTTGATAAATCATATCAAAACTATTATTGTTATTGAGAAGAAGCACAATATCACAGTTGTCGATAGAAACTCCAAGACTACATTGTCTACCGCTCAGTACCAAAACTCCTTTTTTGTTACTATTTTTTGCTCTCATTCTACCATCTTCAATAGTTTGTTTTGGATCATTGGTTGTTTTACTGTTGATACTCACAATCTCATAATCCGAAACAATCTTATTTTTAAGTAGTAAAGTAGTAGTTGCTTTACATATTTTATCAATATTGTGCTGGGGTAAAAAAGCCATTATGATCATAGGTTCATCATGTATATTAAACCTTGAATTTACTGATGGATTTTTACATATTTTCTCAATTCTTTTTAAGAATACTAATTTGTCTGGATATTCTTTATCCGGGATTCCATATTTATCTTTTTTACCAAAAATCATATACCATAATTTTAGATTTTCTTCTTCATTTTGAAACTTATCTATTATCTCTGAACTGTCTTGATTGAGAAGAAAACACCCGTCCAGAGACCATCCATAGTCATTGTCTTGAGTTCTATCAACTATATCTTTTACAGTCTCAGAATCTATCTCGTGAGTCAACACCCATAGTTCAGGGTATTTTGAATATTCTTGGATAATATTATGTTGTGAATAATTTTTGATTATTTTCTCTATCTCCGAACCGTGTTTTTCTATCAACCTATCAATATTTTTTTGATCACATATGTTTTTACAAAGTTTAATATCTTCTAAATCCCATAATATCCAATTATTCTTTGGAATATTATAATCATTTATAGGTTTTGAATAAGTTGCAGTTATCTGAACTGTAAACGAATCTTTTCCGTAAAAATCTAATGTTTTCTGAGCTAGTTCAGTAGTTCCACCATTATGACTTTCATCGATAAATCTCATCTCAAATAACATTTTCTTTAACCAAATAATACTATTGGTTTTTGATTTATCATTTATCTTAGTTTGTAAAAACTGTTTAGAACAGATAATAATATTTTTATTGCTTAAATTGGGTTTTTTATTTTTCCCATCTAATATTATAATATTGAAATCTTGTAGTTGAACACAATCAAAAACTTTCCTTTGCTGGGTTATTGTCTCGTTGGGAGCAGTTGTGATTACCATATAGTTGCAAAAATTTTTATCAAGACTATCTTGGACGATACAACCACCGATAATATAACTTTTTCCACTTCTCTGAATATGTCCCCATAAAATCTTTTTCTGACCAGATTGACACATTTTAATTGTTTTGATCACACCTAAGTGTTGATGCATCTTTAAACATAACGTATACTTATTAGAATTAATAATACTATCAAATGATTTTGTTTTGAAAAACATGTTAAACTGATGATATGCTTGATTAAGATCGTTCCAGTCAATAATAATTGTATCTTCTTTTTCAAGAAATGTTTTTAGATCTACATTGGTATCCTTAATTCCCCTTTTCATAGATTCAAAAATATCATTATCTCTTATACATACACATATAGTCATAATATATCCATTTTCAATATATTTTCCAAAATTAGTCAATATTTTATCAATGTCTAATTTTCCTACATTCATTTTTTTCAAATTTTTAGATGTTGTAACTAACAAATGTTTATCATTATATTTAGAAATACAAGTTAAATCAGAAGCATCGCCATTATCCTTAAGTTTAATAAGTTCATTATTATGATTATAAAATATATCTCTGAAAGAAGAGTGTTTGGTAATTGTTTTAATGTTAAAATTTCCTTTACATACATTATAGTTACCTATTTTGGATATCAATCCAAGACCCGCAAATAATCTAAGAAGTGATTCTTGTTTATCTTTTCCTTGCCATGATTCTTGTAACCAACATATAATTTCTGATTTATCATATTTTTGTAAAAATTCAAAAAGTTCCTTAAACGTATTCATGGTTTTAAAATTAAAACCATGAATAAATTTTCAATTTTACAAAATATATCCAGGTATAAATATTTTTTACATCCCAACAATTATATAATATTTATTATTTTATAGTTCACTTATAGATGGTGTTGTCTCATTTTGATCTATATTGTAGAGAGTATCAGTTAAATTTTCAAATTACGTTCTCTACATATATTACATGCTCGTATGTTCTCGTTTTCTTCTAATTTTATATCATGTTCTTGTATATGTTCTATTTCTTTTTGATAATATAAAGCTACATTTGGGTATATCTCTTTTATATGATCAGGCCATTCTGGTTTAGGTTCGAGTACATAATATGAATATTCTTTACCTGGAGGATGTTCAATATCACAACATCCGGGTCCGATATCATTTTCATCTTCCCATCTAGAAAAAATTTCATATCCTTCAGGTATTTCAGCTTCTTTCCATTCATTTAAATCATTCCAAAAAGTAATTCTAAAACAATCTATACATATTTTATGAATATCACATGTTGGATGTGTTACAAAGGTTTCTTTTTCTTCTAAACATATAGGACATTCTTCATTAATTTGTTCTATTTTTATTATAGATGTTGTATCCTTATGTTGTTTTAATTTTTCTAACAGATCTAATCGTTCTTCATTTGTGAGTTTTAGATATCTATATTGATCATAATCTATCGATCCTACATTATCTATTGTTGGTCTTAGTCCATGAAAATATATATTTGTATGTTTTCCAAAATATCCAAAAATAGAATTATCACATTCAAAACATACACCGTTATATTTATTTTCATCATTTCCACATAACAAAAAATTAGCACAATTCATTTTTGAATTTCTTTATATAATTTTCTTTATATAAATTAGACATTACTTATCATATATCTTCTTTCACTATATTTGATAATGAAAGAAGATATAATTAGAAAAATAATTCCTATGATAATGATCACTACATCTATTATCATAAATCTAACGATGATAGTTATAAATAGATGCATACCATTTGTCATCGTTTAATAGTATAATTAATAATCTTTAAGAAATCATTTTGTTCACTTCAAAATTGAATATAATAATATATATTATTGTATTCAACAAACATGACCGAATTACCTCCACCTTCATACAAAACAGCTCTTCGGGACGATGAAGAAAAAAGCATATTTCTTTCACCTAAAGATGCCGATTTTATTCTTCCGTCTGTCAGGAGACAAAAAGATGAAATAGAAAAGAATTCGACAGATGCATATGAGCATGCTAAAAAATCTCAATCTGAATATTTAATTTGTGTTGACGATTGGAAAGATAAATGTGGAATTTTTGAGAATTCAATCCAAAATATAAGAACGATGGGCAAACGATACGAAGAGGATATTAAGGTTTGTTCTGAAAACTTGGAAATTGTTGAAACAGATCTCCTTAACTTACAAGAAGAATTAACATTTTCCAGACAAGAAAGAGATAGAAAACAAAGTCTATCCATAACTAGTTGGGAATCTAAAAAAGAATTTCTAGAGTCTGAATTAATTGTTAATAATTTAGAAATAAAAATAAAATTGAAAAATTCTGAAAAGGAAAAAATTGACAATGATTATCTTACAATATTATCACTTGAAAATGATATCAACGACTTTGATATTGCAAGAAAAGATTTTCTTGAATTGTCTCAAGATGGATATTGTAAAAAATATCATAACAGACATTATACTGAGATTTGTCGGCTTAGACAAAACTTAGTCGAAAAAAAACGTCTATACAGCCGCAAAATAACTATTATTCAAAATGAAATTGAAAAGGAATTAGATCCCATTTTCATTTATATTAATATTTATTACAATACGTACAATGATGAAAGAGAGATGATACTTTCAGAAAAGAAAATGGAGGAGAAGAAAAAA
>Ga0105055_10008496_pt1 | contig 13345 bp, 13 predicted proteins | sample BON03_FD_78090 | JGI IMG/M metagenome (GOLD analysis project Ga0105055, IMG submission 78090) | Freshwater microbial communities from Lake Bonney liftoff mats and glacier meltwater in Antarctica - BON-03 | ecosystem: Environmental > Aquatic > Freshwater > Ice > Glacier meltwater | place: Lake...
CAACAAGAACGGCATCGGCGTGTTCGGCCTGTCGTTCTACGAGAACAACACCAGCAAGCTGCAGGTCGCGACGATGAGCGGCGTCGTGCCCTCGACCGAGACGATTTCGACCGGCGAGTACCCGGTGTCGCGTCCGCTGTACTTCTACGTCAAGAAGGCCCACATCGGCGTGATCCCCGGACTGAAGGAATTCGCCGAATTCTTCGTATCGGACGAAATCTCAGGCCCCGGTGGCCCGCTGTCCAACTATGGCCTGACCCCCGACCCGGAACTGGCCAAGACCCAGTCCACGGTATCGGACGAACAGACGATGGCCTCGGGCTCGTAAGCCCGACAACCCGGGGGTGGCGCCGATGTGCCGCCCCCGACCTGCTTTTGACCCCGGGGGGCCTTTATGCCGCTGATCTGGCTGTTTGCGATCCTGTTCGCCCTTGCGGCGGTCGGTTACGTTCTGGGGCGCCAGCGCGCCGTCGCCTCGTCTGGCGGTGACATCCGGCGTCTGCATTCCCTGCCCAATTACTATGGCATGAACGTCTCGATCGCCGTTCTGGTGCCCGGGTTGCTCGTGCTGTTTGCCTGGCTGCTGGTGCAGCCGATGGTGATCGAGAACCGCATCTCGGCGCAACTGCCCGCCGAAACCGTGGCCGAAGCTACCGACCGCACCCTGCTGATGAGCGATGTGCGCCGCCTGGCCCAGGGGCTGGAAACCGCCATTTCCGTGGGCGCCATGAGCGGCGACGAGATGCGCGGCCTTACCACCGACGCGGGGGGCATTCGTGCCGCGCTGGCTGCCGTGGGCGTGGCGCTGGGGTCGGACGTGGAGCCGCAGGTGCTGGCTGCCGCGCAGTCCTACCTCGCGCTGACCCGGACCGGCAACTGGGTACGCAATATCGTTGTGATCCTGTTGGCCGCTGCCGGCTTCCTGTGGTCGATGCGCCAGACGACCCTTACGTTCCGCGCCCGCAACACGGTGGAGCGTGCGATTCTGGTGCTGTTGATTGCCGCCGCCAGCATCGCCATCCTGACCACGGCGGGCATCGTGTTTTCACTGTTGTTTGAGTCGATCAATTTCTTCGGCCAATATCCGATTTCCGAGTTCTTCTTCTCGACCACCTGGTCGCCCAATTTCCGTGGCAATTCAGATCTCGGCATCCTTCCGCTGCTCTGGGGCACGCTCTACATCAGTTTCATTGCCCTGATCGTTGCGGTGCCCGTGGGTCTGTTCGCCGCGATCTACCTGTCGGAATATGCCGGACCAAAGGTGCGCGGGGTGGCAAAACCGCTGATCGAGGTGTTGGCCGGCATTCCCACCATCGTTTACGGATTGTTCGCGCTGATCACCGTCGGCCCGCTGTTGCGCGATTATTTTGCCCAGCCTTTGGGCCTTGGCACCAGTGGTTCGTCGGTAATGACTGCGGGGCTGGTCATGGGGATCATGCTGATCCCCTTCGTCAGCTCGCTGTCCGACGACATCATCAACGCCGTGCCGCAATCCATGCGCGACGGCAGTTTCGGCCTTGGCGCCACCCGGTCCGAGACGATCCGGCAGGTGGTCATTCCCGCCGCATTGCCCGGCATCGTCGGCGCGATCCTGCTGGCAGCGTCGCGCGCCATCGGCGAAACGATGATCGTCGTGCTGGGGGCAGGGGCGGCGGCCAGGCTGGATCTGAACCCGTTCGAGGCGATGACGACAGTGACCGTCAAGATCGTGTCGCAACTGACCGGCGACACCGATTTTGCCGCGCCAGAAACCCTTGTCGCCTTCGCCCTTGGCCTGACCCTGTTCGTCATTACGCTGGGCCTGAACGTCATCGCACTTGTCATCGTGCGCAAATACCGGGAGCAGTATGAATGACCGACATTTCCGCCAATCCCCCGGCCGGGATGCCCGCCGCCAAATCCTCGCTGCTGGTCCAGAACGATCGCACCCGCAAGCGCAACGCCGCCGAGAAGCGGTTCGAGATTTACGGCATGATGGCGCTGGGGTTCGGGGTGCTGGCGCTGGTGGTCCTGCTGACCTCGATCCTCGGCAACGGGTTGTCGGCGTTCCAGCAGACGTTCCTTGTGCTGAACGTCGAACTGGCCGAGGACAGGCTGGACAAGACCGGCACGCGCGACCTTGAGGAAATCAAGAAGGTGTCGACCTTCGGTTATGCGCCATTGATCAACGCCGCGCTGGAACAGAAGATGGCAACGCTGGGCATCGCCATCGACGGGATGGACGCAAAGGATGCGGGCGACATCGTCAGCAAGGAAGCGGCGGCGCAACTGCGCGACTTCGTGCTTGCCAATCCCGACCTGATCGGCACCACGCAGGAGTTCCGCGTTCTGGCCAATGGCCGGATCGACGGCTATTTCAAGGACCGCGTGACGATGGACAGCGCAGAGATCGACAGCAACGTCAGTGTCGAACAGCTGCAACTGGCCGATGCGCTGAAAGAAGCGGGGGCGCTGACCACCGGGTTCAACTGGTCGTTCATCACCGCGCCCGACGCGTCCGACCAGCGCCCCGAGGCGGCGGGTCTTGGTGTTGCCATCCTCGGCTCGCTTTACATGATGATGATCGTGCTGGTGCTGGCCTTGCCCATCGGAGTCGCTGCCAGCATTTATCTTGAGGAATTCGCACCGAAGAACCGCTGGACCGACCTGATCGAGGTGAACATCTCGAACCTGGCCGCCGTGCCGTCGATCGTGTTCGGCATCCTCGGGCTGGCGATCTTCATCAACTTTGCGGGCCTGCCACAATCCGCCCCCATCGTCGGCGGCCTCGTGCTGACGCTGATGACGCTTCCCACGATCATCATCGCCACCCGTGCATCGCTGAAATCGGTTCCGCCCAGCATCCGGGATGCGGCTCTGGGGGTAGGGGCCTCGAAGATGCAGGCGGTGTTCCACCATGTGCTGCCCCTGGCCGCACCCGGCATCCTGACCGGCACGATCATCGGCCTGGCCCAGGCCCTTGGCGAAACCGCGCCCCTGCTGCTGATCGGCATGGTGGCGTTCGTGAAGGAATTCCCCGACGCCCCGCCAGAGGGGTTCTTCGATCCGGCAAGTGCCTTGCCCGTTCAGGTGTTCAACTGGACCCAGCGCAGCGATCCGGCCTTTGTCGAACGGGCCAGCGGTGCCATTATCGTTCTGTTGGTGTTCCTCATTGCAATGAACACGATTGCCGTCATCCTACGCCGCAGGTTCGAGCGGCGCTGGTAAGGAGAAAACCATGAAAGACCACCACACAGCGGAAAGCGAAATCATGACCGACGTGAAAATCTCGGCCCGCAACGTGCAGGTCTGGTATGGCGACACCCATGCCATCAAGGACGTGAATGTCGAGATCAAGGACAAGACCGTTACGGCGTTCATCGGCCCCTCGGGCTGTGGAAAATCCACTTTCCTGCGTTGTATCAACAGGATGAACGACACAATTGATGTGTGCCGGGTGGAGGGCGACATCCTGATCGACGGCGAAGACATCTATGACAAATCGGTCGATCCGGTGCAGTTGCGCGCCAAGGTGGGGATGGTGTTCCAGAAACCCAACCCGTTTCCAAAGTCGATCTATGACAACGTCGCTTACGGTCCGCGAATCCACGGTCTGGCCCGCACCAAGGCCGAGCTGGACGAGATTGTCGAACAGTCCCTGCGCCGCGCCGCACTGTGGAACGAGGCCAAGGACCGGTTGAACCAGCCGGGAACCGGCCTGTCAGGCGGCCAGCAACAGCGCCTGTGCATTGCCCGCGCCGTGGCCACCGCGCCCGAAGTGCTGCTGATGGACGAGCCGTGCAGCGCCCTGGACCCAATTGCAACCGCCCAGGTCGAGGAACTGATCGACGAATTGCGCCAGAACTATTCGGTGGTGATCGTGACCCACTCGATGCAGCAGGCGGCGCGCGTCAGCCAGCGCACGGCGTTCTTTCACCTTGGCAACCTTGTCGAATTCGGCGAGACCAGCCAGATCTTCACCAACCCCCAAGACAAGCGCACCGAGAGCTATATCACCGGGCGCATCGGGTAAGGGATTGAAACCATGAACGAACAACACATCGCCTCGGCCTTCGACCGCGATCTTGAGGGCGTGACCGCCATGATCATGAAGATGGGCGGTCTGGTCGAGGCCGCGATCGTGAACAGCGCGAATTCGCTGGTTGACCGCGACACCGAACTGGCGCTGGAGGTGCGCAATGGCGACAAGGCCATCGACGGGCTGGAAGAGCGGGTGAACGAAGAGGTCGCGCGCATCATTGCCCTGCGCGCGCCCATGGGCAGCGACCTGCGCATCGTGCTGAGCGTGATGAAGATCAGCGGCAATCTGGAACGCTGCGGCGATTATGCCAAGAACCTGGCCAAGCGGACCAGCGTTCTGGCCGAGATGGCGCCGGTGGGCAGTTCCAGCCAGAGCATCCGGCGCATGGCGCGCGAGGTGGAAAAGATGCTCAAGGACGCGCTGGACGCCTATATCCAGCATGATGCCGAACTGGCCGCCGACGTGCGCAACCGTGACCGCGAGATCGACCAGATGTACAATGCGCTGTTCCGTGAATTCCTGACCCACATGATGGAGGATCCGCGCAACATCACCGCTTGCATGCACCTGCATTTCATCGCCAAGAACATCGAACGCATGGGCGATCACGTCACCTCCATCGCCGAACAGGTGATCTATCTCGTCACTGGCGAAGTTCCCGACGAAAACCGCGACAAGCAGGATCGCACGTCCTATGTGACCGAGCCCGGGGGCATGAGGCGATGAGCGTCGACGTGCCCCGGGTTCTGGTGGTCGAGGACGAACCCTCGCAACGCGAAGTGCTGGCCTACAATCTCGAGGCCGAGGGGTTCGATGTGTCGCGCGCCGAAACCGGCGACGAGGCGCTGCTGCTGGTGGAAGAGGACGCGCCCGACATCATCGTGCTGGACTGGATGCTGCCCGGCGTGTCGGGCATCGAGGTGTGCCGCCGCCTCAAGATGCGCCCCGAAACACGGGGCACGCCCATCATCATGCTGTCGGCCCGCAGCGAGGAAGTGGACAAGGTGAGGGGCCTTGAGACCGGCGCCGACGACTACATGGTCAAGCCGTATTCCGTGATCGAACTGATGGCCCGCGTGCGTGCCCAGCTGCGCCGTTCGCGCCCGTCTAGCGTCGGTGCGCGGCTGGAGTTCGAGGATATTTCACTCGACGCCGAAACCCACCGGGTGATGCGCGGCGCCAAAGAGTTGAAGCTGGGCCCGACCGAATTCCGCCTGCTGACCACGTTCATGGAAAAGCCGGGCAGGGTGTGGAGCCGCGATCAGCTGCTCGACCGGGTCTGGGGGCGCGACATCTATGTCGATACCCGCACCGTCGACGTGCATATCGGCCGTTTGCGCAAGGCGCTGCGCCAGTACGGCGGCACCGATCCTGTGCGCACGGTGCGCGGCGCCGGATATGCGCTGGGCTGAGGGAACGGGGTCGTTTCGTGCTGATCCGGAACATGAGTTTTGTCAGGCAAGATATTGCCCAGGAGGCAAAATATGTTCACCTTCGACGTCCTTGCCACGTTGCAGGTCTTGGTTGGGGGCGTAAGGACCAAGCGGCGCTCTGACTTGCGAGGCGCGAGACACAACGGCGCGCCCACCTCGCATGTTCAATCTGCATAATCAGTATTATGTAAATATTGAAACCGCTGACGCCGCGCTCACATCCCGCTGACACCCCCCATGCCATGCTCTGCCCACGTCCTGTCGCTTTGGTCAGGTTGCCGTTGTTTTTCCTTTGTGTTCTGTGACATGCCATACTTCGCTCACCCGGTTGCATCCCATCCGGTTCACCCGTCGTTTCATATCCCTCGACAGAGGCCCGGCGCCGGGGTTACACCGTCGCCGGGGAATTAGGAATAAACCGCATGCCGTCAGTTCTGATCCTGAACGGGCCGAACCTGAACCTGCTGGGACTGCGCCAGCCACAGGTCTATGGCCACACCACCCTCGCGCAGGTCGAACAGATGTGCCGCGACGCCGCTGGGCGCCTGAACCTCGATCTGGCGTTTCACCAGTCCAACCATGAAGGCGTGCTGATCGACCATATCCATGCCGCGCGCGGTTTGCGCCAGGGGCTGATCCTGAACGCCGGCGCCTATACCCACACCTCCGTCGCGCTGATGGATGCGATTTCATCGGCCGAAGTTCCGACGATCGAACTGCACCTGTCCAACGTCCATGCCCGCGAGACGTTTCGCCACCAATCCTATATCGCCAGGGTTGCCCTGGGCATCATCTGCGGCTTCGGGCCGCGCGGATATGTCCTGGCGCTTGAGGCGATGGCGGGCCATCTGGAGGCCGCGACATGATCGACTATCTCGAACAGATCATCGACGCCACCTCGGTCGAGGATGTCTGGCTCAGCCATTGCGACAAGATGGCCAGCTTCGGCTTTGACCGGCTGCTCTATGGCTTCACCCGGTTCCGCACCGCCACCAGCTTTGGCGACCGCGAAGATTTCCTGATCATGACCAACCACACCGGCGACTATGCCGAAACGTTCATCAACGGTGGCCTGTATTTCCACGCCCCCATGGTCAACTGGGCGGTGCGCAACAACGGCGCGTGCAGTTGGGCCTGGTGGGCGCAGAACACCGCAATGCTCAGCGAGAGCGAGAAGAAGGTCGTCGCCTTCAACATCGCGCACGGGGTGACGGCGGGCTATTCGATCAGCTTTCGCGATGCGTCGATCCGCAACAAGGGCGCCATCGCCCTGACCGCCGAACGCGGGATGACCCAGGACATCGTCGAGGAGGTGTGGAAAGAGCATGGACGCGACATCACGGTGATGAACAACGTGGTGCACCTCAAGCTGATCCAGCTCCCCTACTCCACCCCTGCCCGGCACCTGACCAAGCGCCAGTGCGAGGCGCTGGAGTGGATGCGCGATGGCAAGACGACCCAGGACGCGGCCGAGATCATGGGCCTGACGGCGGCCACGGTGGAGAAGCACCTGCGCCTGGCGCGTGAGGCGCTGGACGTCGAAACCACGGCCCAGGCCGTGCTGAAAGCCTCGTTCCAGAATCAGATTTTCGTGCTCGAACGGTAGACTGCCGCTTTTCTGATCACATGGTCAAATGTTGTTTTTTTGAGGTTCTCGACCTAACGAGCTGTTTCCAAATTATTTTACAGGTAAGTTCTGATGCCGCAGGAGGGTGGTAAGGAATACCAGACTTGCCTTGCGTCACCGTTTGTGTCACATTAGACATGTTCGGTGAGTGGTGGCATTGATGCCATGGAACCGCCTCCTGTCCCGGCCAGTATTGGTATTCGGGTCAGGAGACACCCCATGGCGCAGATGCGTCGGAGGATCGGTTCAGCCCTTCGCGGCCTTGGCCACTTCGGCAGCAAAATCTTCCTTCACCACTTCGATGCCTTCGCCCACTTCCAGCCGCACGAACCCCGTCACTGTCACGCCCGCCTCTTTGGCGGCGGCGGCCACGGTCAGATCGGGGTTGACGACAAACGCCTGACCCAGCAGCGTGACCTCGGACATGTATTTCGCCATCCGGCCCACGATCATCTTTTCGATCACGGCTTCGGGCTTGCCCGACTCGCGGGCGATGTCCATCTGAACCTGCTTTTCCTTCTCGACCAGCGCCATATCCAGATCGGCCTCGGACAAGGATGCCGGGTTGGTGGCGGCGATGTGCATCGCGATCTGTTTGCCGATGCCGTTATCGGGGCCCGACAGCGCGACAAGCACGCCGATCTTGCCCATGCCATCGGTGGCGGCGTTGTGCACATAGGACACGACGGTGTCGCCCGTCAGCATCGCCATGCGGCGCAGCGACATGTTCTCGCCGATCTTGGCGATGGAATCGGTGATCATCGCCTCGACCGTCTTGCCGCCCACTTGGGCCGCCTTCAGCGCGTCGACGTCCGACACGCCCATGGCCGCGTCGGCAATTGCGCCAACCATGCCCTGAAAATCGCTGTTCTTGGCGACGAAATCGGTTTCCGAGTTCACCTCGACAGCGATGCCCTTGCCGCCCTCGACCTTGACGGCCACCAGACCCTCGGCGGCGGTGCGCCCCGATTTCTTGGCCGCCTTGGCCAGCCCTTTGGTGCGCAGCCAGTCGACGGCAGCTTCCATGTCGCCACCCGTTTCGGTCAGCGCCTTCTTGGCGTCCATCATGCCGGCACCCGTGGTGTCGCGCAGTTCTTTCACTTGTGCAGCGGTGATTGCCATGTCCCTGGCTCCTCGAAAAATTGGGGTGTGCGGGGGGCAATGCCCGGCCCGGTATCGGTTGCGGGGCGGTTTGCGCCCCGCAACCAAAGTGTCGTCAGGCGCTTGCGGCAGCTTCCTGCTCGGCCAGCACTTCCTCGACGGCGGCTTCTTCCATGGCACCCATGTCGACGCCGGCGGCGGTCATCTGTGCCGACATGCCATCCAGCGCCGCACGGGCGGCCAGATCACAGTACAGCGCGATGGCACGGGCCGCGTCGTCATTGCCCGGGATGATATAGTCGATGCCGTCTGGCGGTGCGTTTGAGTCGACAATGGCGACCACCGGAATGCCCAGCTTGCGCGCTTCGGCGATGGCCAGGGCTTCCTTGTTCACGTCGATCACGAAGATCAGGTCGGGCACGCCGCCCATTTCACGGATGCCGCCCAAGCTGGCGTTCAGCTTGGTCTGGTCACGTTCCATGCTCAGCCGCTCACGTTTCGTCAGGCCCTCGGCGCCCTGTGCCATCTTCTCGTCGATCATCTTGAGACGCGAAATCGACTGTGACACGGTTTTCCAGTTGGTCAGCGTACCGCCCAGCCAGCGGTGGTTCATGTAATACTGGGCACATTTCTCGGCAGCGTCCGCCACCGGCTTTTGCGCCTGACGCTTGGTGCCCACGAACAGGATGCGGCCGTTTTTGGCCACGGTGTCGCGGATCACCTTCAGCGCCTGGTCCAGCATCGGAACGGTCTGGGTCAGATCGAGAATGTGAATGCCGTTGCGGTCGCCATAGATGTATTGCTGCATCCTGGGGTTCCAGCGCTGCGTCTGGTGACCATAGTGAACGCCAGCTTCCAAAAGCTGACGCAGAGAAAATTCCGGGAGCGCCATGTCCAAGTTCCTTTTCCGGTTTCAATCCTCGGCAGGGCCATCAGAGCGAATGCTCAACCGGCGGACCGTTGCGGGATGTCTCCCCGAACGGCCCAAGCCCCACCTGTGAAGTGCAGGCGCGATACACCGGTTGCAAAGCCTGCGCAAGGGGCGCTTTGGGAGGATCGCGCAGATGCGCTCCGCGCGAGAGTATTTGGACAAAGAAGAAACCAGGGACCACCGCCCCGTTTCTTCATTGTCCAAATACTCAAATTGCGCAGCGCCTGCCCCATGCACGCCCTTGCACCCTGCCCCGCCCTGCGCCAGATGTTGCCCCATGACACCGCCCGACATCCTGTGCATCGGCTCGGCCCTTTGGGACATCATCGGCCGTGCCCCCGCCACCATGCGCATCGGGTCCGACGTGCCGGGCCGCATCACGCGGTTGCCGGGCGGCGTGGCGATGAACATCGCGATGACCCTGCGCCGGTTCGATCTGGTGCCTGCCCTGCTGAGCGCCGTGGGCCGCGACGCCGAGGGCGAGGAACTGATGGCCACCTGCCGCGATCTTGGGGTGATCACCGACTTTGTCTATCGCTCCGACGATCTGCCCACCGACCGCTATATGGCTGTCGAGGGCGGCAACGGGCTGATCGCCGCCATCGCCGATGCCCATTCGCTTGAGGCGGCGGGCGACAAGATATTGCGCGCCCTGGCCGACGGGCGGCTGGGCCGCGATGCCGCCCCCTATGGCGGGATGATCGCGCTGGACGGCAACCTGACCGCGCAATTGCTGGCACAGATCGCCCGCAGTCCGCTGTTTTGCGCCGCCGATCTGCGCATCGCCCCCGCCTCGCCCGGCAAGGCCGAGCGACTGCTGGGCCTGCTGGGCCACCCCCGCGCGACGCTCTACGTGAACCTCGAAGAGGCGGGATTGCTGATGCAGTCAAGGTTCGAGGATGCACAAGCGGCTGCCGCCGCGCTGCACGATCGGGGCGCGCACCGGGTGATTGTCACCAATGGCGGCGCCGAGGTGGCCGAGGCAGGCCCCAATGGCCCGCTGACGGCCTGCCCCCCGGCGGTGCTGGTCAGGCGCGTGACGGGCGCGGGCGACACGTTCACGGCCGGTCACATGGCCGCCGAACGGGCCGGAGCCGCCCCCGACGAGGCGCTGGCCCGTGCCCTGCGCGCCGCCGCCGCCCATGTCTCGGGGGATATCGCCTGATGGCCATTCCCCTGCGCCTCTCGCCCGAAGTGCGCGAGGCCCGCGAGGGCAATCTGCCCCTTGTCGCGCTGGAAAGCACGATCATCACCCACGGCATGCCCTATCCGCAGAACGTGGAAACCGCGATGCTGGTGGAACGCACGATCCGCGAGGCGGGCGCCGTGCCGGCCACCATCGCGGTGATCGCGGGCGCGCTGCACGTCGGGCTGTCGGAACAGGAGTTGACAGCCCTGGGGCAGGCCACCTCGGTCGCCAAGCTGTCGCGCGCCGACCTCGCCGCCTGCATCGCCACACGCGGCACCGGTGCGACCACCGTCGCCGCCACGATGATCGCCGCGCGCCTGGCGGGCATCGAGGTGTTCGCCACGGGCGGCATCGGCGGCGTGCACCGGGGGGCCGAAACCACCTTCGACATTTCCGCCGACCTGCGCGAACTGGCCCAGACGGCGGTTTCGGTGGTGGCGGCGGGGGCCAAGGCGATCCTCGACCTGCCCAAGACGCTGGAAGTGCTTGAAACCTACGGCGTGCCGGTGATCGCCGTGGGGCAGGACGCGTTCCCCGCCTTCTGGTCGCGCGATTCGGGTCTGCCTGCGCCGTTGCGCATGGACAGCGCCGCCGATATTGCCGCATCGCATGTGATCCGCGGGCGCATGGGGTTGCCGGGTGGTCAGCTGATCGCCAATCCGATCCCGACAGCCGAGGAGATCGCGCCTGCCGAACTGGCCCCGATCATCGAACAGGCGGTGCAAGAGGCGGTCGCCCGGGGGATCGGCGCGAAATCGGTCACACCTTTCCTGCTGGCGCGCATTTTCGAGCTGACGCGCGGACGGTCGCTGCGCGCCAATATCGCGCTGGTGCTGAACAATGCGCGACTGGCAGCCGAAATCGCCCAGGAGATTGGCGCCATCCGTCTGGGGGTGGCGCAAAAGCCCCGCTGATATTGCGCCCCACCGGGCCAGAGCCTAGATAGAAGGCGCAGCCCCGGAACCGGATACCATGACTCGCAAACCGAAAGACGACAGCGAACCGCGCCGCCGGCGCAGCGTTCTGGCCAGCCTGCGCGGCAGCTTTCTGACCGGGCTTGTGGTGATCACGCCCATCGGCATGACGATGTGGCTGATCTGGTCCTTTGTCGGCTGGATGGATGGCTGGGTTCTGCCCTTCGTGCCCAGCCAGTTCCGCCCCGAAAACTATATCGGAATCAATCTGCGCGGCGTCGGGGTGATCATCTTCCTGATCTTCACGGTGATCGTCGGCTGGACGGCCAAGGGGTTGATCGGGCGGTCGCTGCTGCGTTGGGGCGAGGGTCTGGTTGACCGGACGCCGATCGTGCGATCCTTGTACAACGGATTGAAACAGATCGCGGAAACCGTCTTCGCGCAAAGCGACACGTCGTTTGAGAAGGCCTGCCTGATCGAGTATCCACGCCGCGGCATCTGGGCCATCGCCTTTGTGTCGACCAATGCCAAGGGCGAGATCAGCGGCAAGATCCCGGTGGATCTGGAGAAGATCTCGGTATTCCTGCCCACGACGCCCAACCCCACCTCGGGCTTCCTGCTGTTCGTGCCCCGCTCGGAAGTGATCATGCTGGACATGAGCGTCGAGGATGCGGCGAAACTGGTCATCTCGGCGGGCCTTGTCTATCCCCACAACAAGGCCGGGGCGACGCCCATCGTCCTGCCCGACCGCGCCGCCGAATAAGGCTCAGCCGAACATCTCGCCCAGATCGACCGTGTCGCGATGATTCAGCGCCGCGCCATGGGCGTCGAGAAACCGTGTCGCCGCCGCGCGCCCGGTCGCGCGCAGGCGTGAAATCACCACCGGGGTGGCGATGGTCTTGGTGGCCACCCCCAGATCGTTCATCAGCGGATCGTCGGCGATCATGTGGATCAGCACCCGCTTCATCCCGCCCGCCGCCAGCGTCCCCTCATCCAGCAGCCGCTGCACGAACCGCACCGCCCGCAATTCCCGCAGCAGCGATGAGTTGAAGCTGATCTCGTTGATCCGGTTGGCGATGTCCTGGGCCGAGCGGGGCAGCGCCGCGCGCTCCAGCGGGTTGATGTTGACCACGACGATATCGGCAGGCAGCGCCTTGTCGTACAACGGAAAAAGCGCCGGATTTCCGGTGTACCCGCCATCCCAATACGCCTCGCCGTCGATCTCGACCGCGCGAAACAGCGTCGGCAGGCAGGCCGAGGCCAGGATCGCATCAGTCGTGATGCCATCGCCCTGAAACACCCTGATCTTGCCCGACCGCACATTGGTGGCCCCGACGAACAGCGCCGGACCCTCGGCGGAACAGACGCAATCGAACCGCAACCGATCGACGATCCGGCGCAGCGGGTTTTCCAGCGCCGCCCCCATCGCATAGGGGCTGATCGCGCGGGTCGCGGCATCCAGCGCAAGAAAGACGGGCGACAGCTCCAGCAGCGTGCTGAACACCTGGTTTGACGGGGCGAACCGGGCGGCCCAGTCGGCTACATCCATGTCGGGCACCCCCGCCACCTCGCCCCAGAGCCAGTCGAGGTTGTCGCGCGCGCCCTGCCGCCCCCCCGTGATCAGCCCCGCCTTCAGCGCAGCGCCGTTCAGCGCCCCGGCCGAAGTGCCGCTGATCGCGGCGATCTCGATGCTCTCGTCCTCCAGCAGCCGGTCCAGCACCCCCCAGGTGAAGGCGCCATGGGCGCCACCCCCCTGGAGCGCCAGGTTGATCCGTCGAACGCTCACAACGCCGTCCAGCCGCCATCGACCGAAATCGTCGTGCCGGTGATCTGGTCGGCGGCTTCCGAGCACAGGAAAACCGTGGTGCCGCCGATCTGCTCCAGCGTCGCGAATTGCCTGGAGGGTTGGCGATCCAGCAGCACCTTCTCGATCACCTCGTCGCGGGTCATGTCATATTTCTTCATCGTATCGGGGATCTGCGATTCCACCAGCGGCGTCAGCACATAGGCGGGACAGATCGCGTTGCAGGTGATCGGCTCGCGCGCGGTTTCCAGACCCACCGTCTTGGTCAACCCCACGATACCATGCTTGGCCGCCACATAGGCCGATTTGAACGGGCTGGCGGTCA
>Ga0105055_10008497_pt1 | contig 13344 bp, 10 predicted proteins | sample BON03_FD_78090 | JGI IMG/M metagenome (GOLD analysis project Ga0105055, IMG submission 78090) | Freshwater microbial communities from Lake Bonney liftoff mats and glacier meltwater in Antarctica - BON-03 | ecosystem: Environmental > Aquatic > Freshwater > Ice > Glacier meltwater | place: Lake...
ATCGCGCATCGCTTCATGGGCAGGGTCGGGAATCCACACAGCTGTCAACGCACCAGCCCGGTGCAAACCCGCCAGATTGATCGCGTCCCGACGGTCTGTCTTGATCCGGTCCCCCGGCTTGCGTGGGATCAACGACGGGGCCACCACCACGCAGTCGTGCCCCGCAGCAGCCAATTGCCGCCTCGATGCCGTAGCCGCATGGTCCGGCCTCATGGCAAAACCGGAGCACCGATCCGTTTTGCGAGAGTTTGCTCGAAAGCCGCGTCAAAGCGGCGGGCGCGTTGGAAATCCGTCAGTGCGTATAAACCTCGCTCCGCCCGCTCCCCTCTGCCAAAGCAACCGCTATCGTCTCTTTGTGAACATCCAAACCGATGTAGGCGATACGTTCATCCATGGCCGGCAGCGCGACAATCAGGATGCGGCAATACGCAGCGGGCGCTGATTGACACCCCTGAGGGCCGCGACCATCATCCGGGTCCGCCCAGTCTGCCCCGCCCAGTCTGCCCCGCCCGGTCTGCCCCTTGTCACGTGCGCCGCGCAGCGCCTTGCCGTCGATGGCGATGACATTGCGGCGCCGTTGCCGAGTCGGGCCGAGCAGGGCCGAGCAGGGCCGCGATCTGCGCCGGTACCCGCCCGAAGGCCGCATCCAGCGCCTTCAAATCGATCATCCGGAAGACCGTCGGATCGGTATCATGCGACGGGATCGCATGCCTGAGTTTCAGGAAGCCTCTGAAAACATGATCTTTTGCCCTGCCAAAGTCCGCCATCTCGGCGCAACTGCTCGCCCCGCAGAGCACCGCGACAAAGGCCACCACAAGCAGTTCGCACAGGTCATGACGCGCGTTGCCGGCCCGGGGATCGGGCACCTCGTCGAAGGCGGCGAGAAAGATGTCCATGCGGAGAACGGGCTCCAGAACGGCGTTCCCCGCCCAGGAATCCATTTCCGCCAGAACCGCAATACCCCGCGGATCGGGTCAAATCCCAAACGCGATTCCCCTGTCTGTCGGAGCAGGACCACGATTGACGCGCGCAGAAGGTTGGCAAATCAGTCAGACTGTTGCATGAGGCTTGCATGACATTGCAAGCCAAGGCGCTGATGGTCCATCTGCTGACCGCCACAGGGGCGGTCTTTGCCATGCTCGCCATGCTCGAGGCGGTGCAGGGCAAATGGGACATGATGTTCCTCTGGCTGGTCGTGGCCTTTGCGGTGGACGGGATCGACGGGCCATTGGCGCGACGCTATGACACCAAGTCGAACGCGGCCACCTTCGATGGCGAGCTGCTTGATCTGATTATCGACTATCTGACCTATGTGTTCGTGCCGGCCTATGCGCTCTTTAAATCCGGACTGTTGCCGGGCTGGACCGGTTGGTTTGCGATCATCATCATCACCTTTGCCAGCGCCATGTATTTTGCCGATACCCGGATGAAAACGCAGGATTATTCCTTTTCTGGCTTTCCGTCCTGCTGGAACATGGTGGTGCTGGTGCTCTTTGCGCTGGAACCCAATTTCTATGTCAGCTTGTCGCTGGTGTCGCTGCTTGCGGTGGTCATGTTCCTGCCGGTCAAGTTCATCCATCCGGTGCGCACCAACCGCTGGCGGATGGTCACCCTGCCGATGGCGCTGGCCTGGACCGTCTTTGCCGGCTGGGCCGCCTGGGTCGATTTCGCGGCGGGCAGCATCGCGCATTGGGGTCTGGTCGTGACTTCGGTCTATCTGATGGCGGCAGGTGCGGTGCAGCAACTGGTCTATGGCAAGGACGGATGAGTAAGGTGGGTTTCAACCCACCCTGCCGCCAGAGCCGCGTCAGCATAACGCCCGACAGGATCAGCGCCGCCGCGATCAGCTTGCCCCGGTACATCCGCTCGCCAAAGACGAGCCATCCGATCAGCACAGCGAACAGGATCGAGGTTTCGCGCAGCGCCGCTACCACCGCGATGGGGGCCAGTGTCATCGCCCGGATCGACACCGCTTAGGCGCCGCAGGATGCGGCAGAGGCGATCCCGGCCACGGCCCGGTTCCGAAGCCCCCCCGGCACGACCGAAAAACCGCGCAATGCGATCATTCCGGTGGAAAAGATCAGCCCATCCGCGACAAAGACCCAGGCGACCTAGGCCATCGCATCGCCCGACACCCGCGCGCCCAGTCCGTCGATCATGGTACAAAGGGCGGTTGCCGCCGCCGTACCCGGCGCGAAGGGCACCAGTCTGCGCTCCTCTCCGCCGGAGAACACACCGCGCCATCAGCAATATCCCGGCGCCCGGCACCGTGATACCGGGGTATTCCATCCCCGACACCGCATCGGCCAGCGTCGCGGCGCCCACCAGTGCCACGATCATCCGCGCGGCCCCGCGCGCGATCGGATAGACCCGGCTCGGATCGCCACGCTCATAAATATAAATCAGAAAGCAGTCAGCGACAGAATTACCATGCCGCCAACCTTGGAGGTGCCGATCTTGATCAGCGCATTCCAGAGCGCATGCAGAAAGGCGGCACCCGGCACCGCCAGAAACACGCCGATGCTCACGCCCTGCCCGCCCCGTCATGAAACCGTTACATGCAAGGCGGGACTAACCGGCGACGCAAGTCAGAGCAACAGCGACCCGGCCCCTTCGCGGCGCAGCAGCGCCACTTTCGTTTCGACCCCGCCCGCGCCGGAATAGCCGCCAAGGCCGCTGGCACCCAGCACCCGGTGGCAGGCGATCAGGAGCGGGATCGGATTGGCGCCACAGGCCTGCCCCATGGCCTGCCCGATGGCCTGCCCGATGGCCTGCCCGATGGTCTGCGCGGGCACCCCCGGTTCGCGGGCCAGATCGCCATAGGTGCGCGTCTCGCCAAAGGGGATATCAGCGAGAGCAGCGAGGAACCGCGCCTGAAACCCGGTGACCTGCGGGCGCAGCGGCACGGTGAATTGCTGCAAGGTGCCAGCGAAATAGGCGCGGATTTCGGAAAGCGCCCGTCGCAGCACAGGGTCCGCCGGATCGTCGGGGGCTAGACCCCAGCCGGCGCTGATGACCCTGCCGTCCTGTGCCGCGACCCGGATCCGGCCGGCCGGGGTCAGCAGGCCCACCCTTGTCACCGCTTGGTCAGGAGCCATCGCCTCGGTGCTTTCCTGCGGCAGTGTAAGGTGGGTTTCAACCCACCCTCCTTAGCTGAGTGCCGCATCACAGCGGGCGCAGACGCCCGCATGCGCATGCGTCCCCACATCGGGCAGGATTTTCCAGCAGCGGTCGCACTTCTCGCCTTGCGCCATCGCAAAATCCACCTGCACCCCCGGCACATCCTCAAGCGTGAACCCATCGGGCGCCGCGCCCACTTGCACTGAAACCGCGCTGGTGATGCAGATATCGGCCAACGGCACCGTGGCCAGCACATCCGCCGTCGCCTGATCGACCCAGACCGTCGGCGCGGCCTCCAGCGAGGCTCCGATCACCTTGGCGGTGCGTTGCACTTCGAGCGCGCCGGTCACGACGCGCCGCACGCGCCGGATCAACGCCCATTTCGCGGCCAGTGCCTCATTGCGCCATGTGCCGGGCGTGTCGGGGAAATCGACCAGATGCACGGACGACTCCTCGCCGGGATACCGCTCCAGCCAGACCTCCTCCATTGTGAACACCAGCACCGGGGCCAGCCATGTCGTCAGCCGGTGGAACATCAGGTCGAGCAAGGTGCGTGCCGCGCGCCGCTGTGCAGTGTCGCCGTCGCAATAGAGCGCGTCCTTGCGGATGTCGAAATAGAAGGCCGAAAGATCAATCGTGGCAAAGGCAAAGACCGCCTGGAACACGCCCTGAAAGTCGTATTTCGCGTAACCTTCGCGCACGGTTGCGTCGAGTTCCGCGAGCCGGTGCAGCATCAGTTGCTCCAACTCGGGCATGTCCTGCGGTGCGACCCGGTCGTTTTCCGTGAAATCGGCGAGCGACCCCAGCATGAAGCGCATGGTGTTGCGCAGCCGCCGGTAGCTGTCGGCCACGCCCTTGAGGATTTCCGGCCCGATCCGCAGGTCGGCGGTATAATCGGACTGCGCCACCCAGAGCCGCAGGATATCGGCCCCGGATTCCTTGATCACCTTTTCCGGGGCCACGGTATTGCCCAGCGATTTGGACATTTTCATGCCCTTTTCGTCGAGGGTGAACCCGTGGGTCAGCACCCCCCGGTAGGGGGCCCGCCCGATGGTGCCGCAGGCTTGCAGCATCGAGGAATGAAACCAGCCCCGATGCTGATCCGTGCCCTCAAGGTAGAGGTCGGCCAGCCCGTCCACGGACCCGTCCGCCCGGTCGCGCAGCACGAAGGCATGGGTGGAGCCTGAATCGAACCAGACATCGAGAATATCAAAAACCTGGTTATAGGCGTTGGGGTCATGCTGATTTCCAAGGATTTTTTCCTTGAACCCTTGCACATACCATGCATCCGCCCCTTCGGCCTCGAAGGCGTCAAGGATGCGCTGATTGACCACCGGGTCGCGCAGCAGGAAATCCGGGTCATCCGGCTTGGCCCCGATTTTGGTGAAACAGGTCAGCGGCACCCCCCAGGCCCGCTGCCGCGACAGCACCCAGTCGGGCCGCGCCTCGATCATCGAATAAAGCCGGTTGCGCCCGGTCTGCGGGGTCCATGTGACGAGCTTGTCGATCGAGGTCAGCGCCCGCTGCCGGATCGTGGTGCCATAAGTGTCCAGCCCGTCGCCCACGGGTCTGTCGATGGCGGCAAACCACTGGGGCGTGTTGCGGTAGATCAGCGGGGCCTTGGACCGCCAGCTATGCGGATAGGAATGCTTGAGCTTGCCCTTGGCGAAGAGCGCGCCGGCATAGGCCAGTTGTTTGATGACGCTGACATTGGCCGGCCCTTCCTTGCCCTCGGGCGTCAGGATCGCCTGCCCGCCGAAGAGTGGCAGATCGGTCCGGTAGCTGCCGTCCTCCATCACGTTATAGGTCATCGGCAGGTTGAATTTGACGCCCATCTGGTAGTCATCGTCGCCGTGGGAGGGTGCCGTGTGCACAAAGCCGGTGCCTGCGTCATCAGTGACATGATCGCCGGGGAGCATGGGGACGTCGAAGTTCCAGTTGTTCCCGTCGTCTTCTTCTCCTTCGACTAGGTCACGAAACGGATGAGAAAGCGAAAGAACAAACGATGGGTCAACATCGCCAAGCAAGGTGTAGCAATCGGCGGGAACACGCATTGCTTTAAACACTTCTGCTTCTAGCTTCCGCGCAATGACAATTTTCTCATTCGGCTGAGCCTTGCAGTCATCAGGCAAGTTCGTTCCAAGCTGATAAACAGCATATGAAACAATGCGTCCGTAAGCGACCGCACGGTTCTGTGGAATTGTCCAAGGGGTCGTAGTCCAAATGACGACACTAGAACCATGTAGCAATTCTCGATTGCGTCGCCTTTTTTCACGCTGTTCAGGAAGTAGCGGTATTTTTCTGCCGTCAATCGCAGAGTAATTTTCCCACGTGGATTCCTCATAGAGTTTTACAACCGGAAACCGCACCCAGACCTGATGGCTCGTCACGTCGTGGTATTCGACCTCCGCCTCGGCCAGAGCAGTCTTTTCCACCGGCGACCACATCACCGGTTTGGACCCCTGATAGAGCGTGCCGTTCATCAGGAACTTCTGGAACTCCTCGGCGATCACCCGTTCGGCGTGAAAATCCATGGTGAGATAGGGCCGGTCCCAGGCCCCGGTGACGCCGAGCCGTTTGAATTCGTCGCGCTGGATATCGACCCAGCCTTCGGCGAATTTGCGGCATTCCTGCCGGAAGGCCACGATATCGACCGCGTCCTTGTCCAGCCCCTTGGCCCTATATTGCTCTTCGATCTTCCATTCGATCGGCAGCCCGTGGCAATCCCAGCCGGGGATGTAGCGCGCGTCGCGCCCCATCATCTGCTGGGAGCGCACGACCATATCCTTGAGCACCTTGTTCAGCGCGTGCCCGATATGCAGGTGCCCGTTGGCGTAGGGCGGGCCGTCGTGCAGGGTGAAAGGCGTCCGTCCCGCTGCCTTTTCGCGCAGCCGGTCATAAATGCCGATCTTTGCCCAACGCTCCAGCCATTGCGGCTCACGTGCGGGCAGCCCCGCGCGCATCGGGAAATCGGTGCGGGGCAGGTTGAGGCTGGCTTTGTAATCGGTCGTGCTGGCGGGTGTATCGGCGCACATTTACGGCGTCCTCGGTATGAAATGGGGGATAGTGCGGGGCCGGGCCGATGGGCCGCTTGCGCCGCAGGGACGGGGACCCGGCGGCTCTGATAGTCAGAGCGCCGGGGATGTAATTCGGGAGAAACCGGGGCTGTTGCGCATCATGGACTGGCTTATAGGCTGCGCCCTTGGCAGGGTAAAGCATTGCGTTGCGCGGAGGGGCGATGAAGATCGGGATTGCGGGGGCCGGGATCGGCGGGCTGGCGGCAGCGGCATTGCTGGCGGCGCGAGGCCACGCTGTGGTGCTGCATGACCGGTTCGATGCGCCGCGCCCGGTGGGGTCGGGGCTGGTCATTCAGCCGGTGGGCCTTGCCGTGCTCGATCATACCGGAGCCGGAGTGACTGCCCGCGCGCTGGGTGCGCCGCTGCGCCGGATGCTGGGCCATGAGGCTCGCTCCAGCCGCCCGGTTCTGGATGTGAGTTATGATCATCGCGGCAGCGGCCGGCATGGGTTGGCGATCCACCGGTCTGCCCTGTTCGACGCGCTGTTGCAGGCGGCATTGGCGGCGGGGGCAAAGCTGATCCCTGCGGCCGAGGTCGCGGGGCATGATGCGGGGCGGCTGATCTTTGCGGATGGTCATCTGTCCGACCGGTTTGACCTGATCGTCGATGCCACCGGCACCCGGTCGCCGCTGTCGCCGCTGCGGGCCCGCCCGCTGGCCTATGGCGCAGTCTGGGGCACTGTCGACTGGCCCGCGACCGACCTGCCGGGGGATGAGTTGCGCCAATGCTACCGCGCGGCCAACCGCATGATCGGGGTGCTGCCGATTGGCCAGATCACGCCGGGTGGTTCGCGCAAGGCCGCGATCTTCTGGTCATTGCCTGCGGGGAGCCATGCCGCGTGGCAGGCACGCGGGTTGCAGGCCTGGCAGGAGGAGGCGGTGGCCCTGTGGCCCGCATTCGCCCCCTTTGCCGCCCAGATCACCGATGTGACCCGAATGACCATGGCCCGTTATGGCCACGGCACATTGCGTCGTCCCTATGGCAAGGGGATCGTCCATATCGGTGATGCCGCCCACCGCGCCAGTCCGCAACTGGGGCAAGGGGCGAACATGGCGCTGCTGGATGCGCTGGGGCTGGCCCTCGCGCTGGAACGCGCCAGCGGTGATGCGGCACTTGCGCTCTATGCGCAGGCAAGGCGCTGGCATGTGCGCGCCTATCAGGCGTTCAGTGCCGTATTCACCCCGCAATATCAGTCAGATAGCCGCTGGTTGCCGGGTTTGCGGGACCGGGTGCTGTTTCCTTTGTCGCAGATCACGCCGCTGCCGCATGTCCTGACATCGCTGGTCTGTGGCACATTGCTGCCACCGCTGGCCTCGCTCACGCCCCATGGTTTCTTTGGTTCCGAAATATCCCGGGGGGGTCAGGCCCAACGGGGCTGACGGGGGCAGCGCCCCCCGAAAGGATGGCGTGCGGCGCAGCCGTTCCGTCGGATCACGTCACGCGCTGCCAAACAACCCCGTCAGTGCCCGCCGCACCAAGACGGTGACCGAGGGGCGCGGGGTCTGGTGGAACGGCAGCGGGCGACAGACCTCCATCGCAGCGACACCGACGCGGGCGGTGAGGGCGCCGTTGATGATGCCTTCACCAAAGCGTCGCGAGATTTTTGACAGCACGCCGCCGCCCGCGACCGAGCCGATCAGGTCATCGCCCACCGCCACCGCACCAGTGGCCACCAGATGCGTCAGCACGGTCTTGGTCAGCCGCCATGACCCCAGCGTGCCGGCGCGGCCGCCGTAAATCTCGGCCACGCGCCGGATCATCCGCAGGTTGGAGGTGAGCGCGGCAAAGACATCGGCCAGCGCCAGCGGCACGATTGCCGTGACGGTGGCCACCTGCCGCGCCGCCGCCTCGACCTCGCGCATGGCCATCTGGTCGAGCGGGGCGAGCAGGGCGGATTCGGCCAACCCGAGCAGACCGTCCGCATCGAGGATATCGCCCTGCTGGTCGCGCAGGGCCGCCCTGCCCCAGCCGGTTTCGGCCCGGTCGGCATAGAGCGCGTCGAGTTTGGCAATGACCCCGCTTGCGCTTTTGAGATCGCTGGTGGCCAGCGCCTCTGCCGCCGCCCGCTGGATCGCGTCGAGCCGGCGCAGCCGTCCGAAGGCGGCGAGTTCGCGCAGTGCCACCACACCCAGCACGAGGATAAAGCCGATCATCAGCGCCGCGGCGATGCCGCCGAGGATGGGCGCGCGTGCCAGCAGACTGGTCACATAATCCCAAGCCGCCAGTCCGATGATGAATGAGAGAAGCGCGCCGAGGAGCGACCAGAACCAGCTTGCCAGCCGCGAGCGGGGCCTTGCCGCCAGCAGTGCCGCCTGTTGCATGGCTGTGCCGCGCCCCTCGCCGAGGATATCCGGCACGGCGGGGGCTCTGCCCGGTTGCGCGGGCGTGTTGTCATCCCAGTCGAGCAGCACGGGGCCGCGCAGCGTAGCCTTTGGCGCCAAATCGTCCGGGCCGTTCACAACCGGTCCCCCAGCAGAAACTGCGCCGCCTTGTCGAGCCTGATATGCGGCGGGCCATCGCCGGGCCGCAAGCTCAGTTGCGCGGGGGCAAAATCCATCACCTTGTAATCCGCATCAAGCCAGCGGTCCGCACCGGAGCGCGCGGGCGAGATAAGCCGCCCCGGATCGTCGGGCAGCAGGCCGGGATAGAGTGCCGCCTGTTTACCAGTGCTCAAGAGCCGCCCGCGCACCACGTCGAGGGTTTCGCCGCCGTGGCTGATCTGATCCTCGACCGTGGTGCGCAGCGCGGCGATCGACATGGCCTGCGTCACGGCGCCGGAGAAATCGGCCCGGTCTTTGGCCTCGCGCAGCAGTGCCGCGGTGATCGCGGTCAGTGCGGGATGTTGCGCATGGTGCAAATGGTCGGCCTTGGTCGCGGCAAAGAGGATCCGCTCGACCCGGCGCGCTTTGAACAGGCTGGTGAGCCATGCGTTGCGCCCGGGGCGAAAGGCCTGCAGGATATCGGCCATGGCGTGGCGCAGATCCTCGACCGCCCTGGGCCCCGCGTGGATCGCGCCCAGCACATCGACGAGCACGATCTGCCGGTCGATCCTGGCGAAATGGTCGCGAAAGAACGGGCGCACGACGTTGCGTTTGTAGCTCTCGAACCGGCGGTCGCATTCGCGCCAGAGCGCACCGCGCGGCGGTTTGGCGGTTTGGGGCAAGGGGGCAAAGGTCAGCACGGGCGAGCCTTCGAGGTCGCCGGGCAGCAGGAACCGCCCCGGTGTGCAGTCGGAATAGCCTGCGGCGCGGGCGGATTTGAGATAGGCGGTAAAGCTGGCGGCGAGCGATTGGGCGGTGGCCTCGTCCAAGGGTGCGCTGGCGTCGATGGCGGCAAGCAGGGCCAGAAAATCTGCCGCTCCGGGCCGGGTTTGCAGCCTCTGGATCGTTTCGCGCGACCATGTGCTGAAATCCTTGTCCAGCAGGCCAAGGTCAAGCAGCCATTCGCCGGGGTAATCGACGATATCGAGATGCAGGGTGCGCAACCCCGATAGCCCCGCCAGAAACCCAGTCGGCTGCACCCTGAGCGAAAGCCGGAGTTCGCTGATCCGGCTGGTCCCGTCAGGCCAGCTTGGCTCAGGCGCAGTGAGCCGGGCCAGATGTGCTTCGTAATCAAACCGCGGCACGGTGTCGTCGGGTTGCGGTTGCAGATAAGCGGTGCGGATCGCGCCATCGGCGGCGGCCACAAGCTGCGGCATCCGGCCCCGGTCCATCAGATTGGCCACGAGCGAGGTGATGAACACGGTCTTGCCCGCGCGTGACAGCCCCGTGACACCAAGCCGGATCACCGGATCGGAGAAGGGCGCGCTCAGTGCATCGGTAACGGACCCGACCCCGCGCAAGAGGCTGTCGGCTAGGGCAGAGATGACCACGAACAGACCTTTCGTTGCGCTGGTATGCTCAAGATAGACAGCACCCGGCCCGATGTGTAGGGATTGATTTCGCAGGGGCGCGGGATTACCCGGCGTTCATGCCCCGTTATGCGCTGAAAATCGAATATCATGGCAAGCCCTTTGCCGGGTGGCAGCGCCAGTCGGCGCAGGTCTCGGTGCAGGGTGCGGTCGAGGCGGCGCTGGACCGGCTGGAGCCTGTGCCGCATCTGATTGCCGCCGCTGGCCGCACCGATGCCGGCGTCCATGCGACCGCACAGGTGGCGCATTGCGATATGGCGCGGGCGTGGGATCCGTTTCGTCTGTCACAGGCAATCAATGCGCAGATGCGCCCCTTGCCGGTGGCTGTGCTGGATTGTGTGGCGGTGCCCGATGACTGGCATGCACGGTTTTCCGCGACCCATCGGCGCTATGTCTACCGCGTGATGACCCGGCGCGCGCCGCTGACGCATCAGGCGGGGCTGGTCTGGCGGGTGCCGGTGCGACTGGACCGCGATGCCATGCAGGCCGGGGCTGCGCGGCTGCTGGGACGGCATGATTTCACCACCTTCCGCTCCACCGCCTGTCAGGCCAATAGCCCGCTGCGCACGCTGGACCGGTTTGATGTCACCGAAATACCCTGTGGCGATGGCCAGGAGTTCCGGTTTGACGTGGTGGCGCGGTCGTTTCTGCATAATCAGGTCCGCTCCATGGTGGGCACGCTGGAGCGGGTTGGTGCGGGGGCGCTGCGCCCTCATGATGTGGCGGCGGCACTGGCGGCGCGCGACAGGGCGGCCTGTGGGCCGGTGGCGCCGCCGGATGGCCTGTATCTGGCGGGGGTGGGCTATGATCCCGATCCGTTTTCGCATGGCTGAGGCAGAAGGGCGGATTCCCGCTGCCTCCCCCAAATCATGACGCCGCACCCACCGCTAATTGTAGATCAATACGATAATTGCGATACATCTGGGCAGTGGAACTTTTCGTCAGGGCTCCGCGTTGCACGTCACGGGAAATAGGGGTGAGCGTTGCGCAATCTGTGGGTTGGTCTTTGGTGCGTGATGGGTATGTGGAGCGCCCCGGCATCGCGCGTGACGGCGCAGGAGGTGGTTCTGGTCCTGCCGGACGGGTCCGACAACCTGCGCGCCGTGCTGGAGAATGCCGCACTTCTGCTCTCACTCGATCAGACCGATGCCAGTGGCCCGCAGGATTATGTCGCCGCCGCCCGTGCCGATTATCGCCGTCTGCTGACCGGGCTTTATGCCGAGGGGCATTATGGCGGGGCGGTGTCGATCACCATCGACGGGCGCGAGGCCGCCGCTTTGGCCCCGCTGGATGCGCCGGGCCGGATCGGACGGGTGGTGATTACCGTTGATCCTGGCCCGCTATTTACCTTTGGCAGTACCGAAGTGGCGCCGCTGGCCCCCGGCACGCTGTTGCCCGAAAGCTTTGCCCCCGGTTTGCCCGCGCGCAGCGATGATATCCGCACCGCGGTGCGCGGCGGGGTCGATGGCTGGCGCGATCTGGGCCATGCCAAGGCCGAACCCGCCGGGCAGGAGATCATCGCGCGGCATATCGAGAACCGCCTCGATGTAGCGGTGGCGATTGCGCCGGGTCCGCGGCTCAATTTCGGGGCGATCACGGTGACGGGCAATGACGCGGTACGCACGGCGCGCATCCTCGAGATTGCGGGATTGCCGATGGGTGGCACCTATGACCCGCAAGAGGTGGAAGATGCCCTGACCCGGCTGCGCCGCACCGGGACATTCCAATCGGTCGCGCTGATTGAATCCGAGGGGTATACCGCCGATCTGACCCTGCCGTTCGAGTTGCAGGTGATCGAGCAAAAGCCACGCAGGCTGGGTTTTGGCGCCGAGGTTTCGTCGCTCGACGGGCTGTCGGTGACCGCGTTCTGGCTGCATCGCAATCTCTTTGGCGGGGCAGAGCGGTTTCGCGCCGAGGCCTCGGTGAGCGGGATCGGCACAGAAACAGGAATTGTCAGCGGCAGCGGCGGTGTCGACTACACGCTGGGTGCGACATTTGCCCGCCCGGCGACGTTCAACCGCAACGTCGACTTGCAAGCCTCGGTCGAGTTATCCCGGCTGGACGAAGAGGATTACCTGCTCGACCAGTTCAATGTCGAAGTGGGGCTGATCCAGTATGTCAGCGATCTGACCACCTATGAACTGGGAGTCGGCCTGCTTGCCGCGCATGAAGAGACCGAGTTTCGCACCCGCGACTATGCCCTGCTGACCCTGCCCGCCGAGGCCACCCGCGATCTGCGCGATGATCCCTTTGATCCCAATAGCGGCTATTACATCAATCTGGAGCTGACCCCGTTTATCGGCCTGTACGAGGGCGCGGATGGTGGCCGCATTTATGCCGATGCCCGCGTCTATCGCAGTTTTGGCGCGGATGACCGCTTTACCCTAGCCGCCCGCGCACAACTGGGGTCGGTGATCGGACCCGGCATCTTTGACGCGCCGGCGGATTTCCTGTTTTACTCGGGCGGCGGCGGCACGGTGCGCGGCCAGCCTTATCAGTCGCTGGGCATCAGTCTTGCCCGCGATTTTGGCGAGGGTGCGCGCATCGGCGGCGCCTCCTTTGCCGGGGCGCAGTTGGAGGCGCGGGTGGATATCACCGATACGATCGGTGTCGTGGGGTTTTATGACTATGGCTATATCAGCGCGGAATCGACGCCGCTGACGGGGGGCGAATCGCATGCCGGGGCCGGGTTGGGGGTGCGCTATGACACGCCGATTGGCCCCATCCGCCTTGATCTGGCGACACCGGTAACGGGCGATGACGCCTACGGATCGGTGCAGATCTACCTTGGCATCGGGCAGTCGTTTTGAGCCGGTTTTTTGCCATTCTGCTGCTCCTGTGGCCTTTGGCCGCGCTGGCCCAGGAGCCCGGGCTACGGGCAGAGGAGATGACGCCACAGGAAGAGGAAGATGTAGGCTTTCTTGCCAACCTCATTGCCGAAAACCTGTCGGGTGTCAGCCGCGATGTCCGAATCATCGGGTTTCGTGGCGCGCTGAGTTCGCAGGCGACGGTCCGACTGCTGACGGTCGCCGATGCCGAGGGTGTCTGGCTGCGGATGGAGGATCTGACGCTCGACTGGGACCGGTCCGCCTTGTTCGGTGGCCGGGTCGAGGTAAAGGAACTGTCAGCCGGTCATATCACCATCCTGCGCGCGCCGATCAGCGAGGCGGTGGCGCCAAGCCCCGAGGCCAACCCGTTTGCCCTGCCGGAACTGCCGGTGTCGATCAATATCGGCAA
>Ga0105055_10008498_pt1 | contig 13342 bp, 10 predicted proteins | sample BON03_FD_78090 | JGI IMG/M metagenome (GOLD analysis project Ga0105055, IMG submission 78090) | Freshwater microbial communities from Lake Bonney liftoff mats and glacier meltwater in Antarctica - BON-03 | ecosystem: Environmental > Aquatic > Freshwater > Ice > Glacier meltwater | place: Lake...
ACGTGTGGAGACCTACAAGGGAGGAAAGTACGTTGAAGAACCAAAGAAGATGCCCAAGCATATTCACGGAATTCTCATTTGCCAAAAATGTAGAAGTACGTGGAACCGGGATTTTGTTGGTGCATTCAATATCCGCTCAATCTACATTGCTAGGATGGAAGGTTTGGAGCGCCCTGAACGCTTCACTCTAGCATTCTGGAAGAACAAAAACAAAAAAACTAATCAGATCATTGCGGAGAATGGCAATATTTCTGTGAACCTATCTACCATATAGGACGCTTCGAGACCCAAAAGTAAGAAAAGTAAAAAGAGAATTAAAAACTAAAGCGTATATAAATCTAAATATTTACAATCGAATTCGGGGGTATCAGACTCTCTGCCTGCGCAGGTCCGAATATTGGGGAGGCTGGGTTACTTGCAGGTGTCCTTTTAACGAACTTGCCTAGAATCCTTTCCGCATTGAAAAACCACAACGCCTTTGGAAACCTGACCTGAGGCTGTGCTTTTTCATCTCCAGCATCGAATACCTGCGAAGTATTTGATTCACTCATAACCGACATTTCATTCGAATCTTGTTCAGATATAGGAGGTAAGCTAGCTTGTATCGCGCTAGTTTTTGCCAGGTCATCCTTGAAACTGTGAGTCCTTTGTAAAATTGGTGGTGGCCGAACCGTAACTGGGAGCGACTCTTTGATTGATTGATCAACCGTCAGTTGAAGTATAGATGGTTGATCAATTGGAACAGATTCTTCTTCTTTGATACCCACCAAATCATAAAGATGTTGAAACTTTCGATTCATTGCATTTTCAATATCTTCTTCGGAGGGTACATAACCTTCAGGAGGCGCTTCCCCACCTAAAGTGACATTTTTCCAGTTTGCACCTATATCTCTTCTTGTACGAATGAGGTCCCATGCGTCCCGGACACTCACACCATGAAAACGAACAAGCCACCACACAACGCACATCGGTGATCGATTTACTCCTGCCACACAATGAACCAGAATCGTGGGAGGAACTCTTCGTTGAGCAACATTAGATGTCATCGCATTCTTCGATCGCACTTCACGATGAGTCTTCCATGCCTCCTCAATAAACTCTGCCCCTTTATCAAATCCCTTGTGCATATTCTCTTCGTCCCAAATATCCAAGTCGTTCATGTCAATTCGCTTCGACCGTGTCTCATCCAAGACATACTTAATTCCTCGAAGCTCCTTTTGCAATGGACTGCCTGCCATATTGAGTGCATACACCATGTTACGAGATCGAGTCCATAAAACACGATTTGTTTTTAGCGTAAAGTCGTCACCTTCTCGGTTAACCAAACATCGATTACTCTGACACCAACCAGCACCAATAAAAAGAAAATCCTTAATGATCTCAGATGCGTTCCAAGATGTTGCACATTGAGCAGGCATTTCTAAACTCGGGCTATTTAGTGAGGAGATTTGCGTCCGAATTTTTGGCCTTTTTTGCACCTTCTTGGTGGCACTAGCGGGCTGTTGAGAAACACCTTTCAGAATGGAAGTAATTTTCTCCTTGTCTAATGACATATTAGATTGAAGTGACGGAATAAAAGGCAAGGAGGAGGCCGATTTTTGAGATTGTTTGAGAAGTTTTTGGTACAACTCACTCTCCCCTGGGGTATACTTATTCTTTTTTTTTAAAGCAGCAAGCATTTTTTTCCCTTTGTATGGATATGTCACCACTCCCTTTTTCTTCGCTGTTCCAGTCGAACTGGTAGAATTAGAACGAGGGCGACTAGCCACGGTTTTCATCTTTGAATCCTCATCACCAGTGTCTGGCGGTAGCGAGTCAGGAACACTCGATTCGCTAATCTTGTCTCCAACACTTGGTAATTTGGAATCGGCTTTGCTATCAAACTCTGAATCATGCGAGTCAGAATCATCAGTGCCTGATTCTTTAAGCACGTGGCTAAGGTCCATCTTGGATGTTCTAGACCTAGAAGATCGCCTGGCTTTCGATGGATTTTTAGAGGGTTTATTATTTCGATTGACATATGCATCATTTCCTTCGTCTGAGATGGATTCATCAGCAGATACTTCCTCTAATCTTCGAAGCTTTCCAGTATCCGTTTTTCTTGGTCTCCCCCTCTTACGGTTTGGTGATGAAGGCGGAATACTTTCAGGTTCTTTTCTCGGTCTGCCGGGTCTACGTCTAATTGGTGCAGGATCCGAACTAGTCTGACCAGTGTTTTCAGAAGGATTGGCGAGGTTATCCTCAGGAGGCGGCTCTAGTCTATCAAGCGTGATTATCCCCGTCAACTAAAATGCCAAATGATTTTCAGTGCACTAGTTTCGGGTTTGCGTTTCCACAAATGAACACAATCGCCATCTTATAGTTTTTGTTAGTTACTTCCCTATATGGTGTTAAAAAAAAGCTACTCGATTTCTTGAAAGATCGAATAATGTTGGAGTTAACGCGAAAGCAAGAATCATTTCGGAATGAAGATGACGACAGAAGTGAGAGAACCCCATTGGATGATGATTTAATGGTGACAGTGGACATGAAATACCAACTTCTTGATCAAGCAATTGAACTTACAGAAGGTAAATTCCAACTTTTTCTTGCAATTCTGTGTTCGTTCGCAAATTTCGTTGATGCTGTTGAGGTTAGTATGATGGGTGTTCTTTATTCACCTCTCATGGAAGATTTCAATATCAATGAAAAGCAACTCGCCCTGTCACCTTCATTAACAAATCTTGGTATGTTTTGCGGTGCAATAGGTTTTGGAGTCTTATCAGACTATGTCGGTAGGAAGAATACTCTGCGGGTTTCCATGCTTATGTGCTGCGTGTTTGGTTTTCTATCATCTTTTATGCAAACTATTGGATCTTTTTCAGCAATGAGATTCTTTCTTGGTGCTGGATACGGGGGAAATCTTGTTACTTCCACAACACTTTTGGTGGAATATGTTTCTTCCAAAACGCGGGGTGCTTATGTAATGCTAACATCGGTTGGATTTGGAATCGGTGCAGTAATGATAACTGGTATTGCTTTTGCAGTTGTTCCCACGTGGGGTTGGCGTCCTTTAGTACGTCTTGCTGCTTCCTTTGCCTTACCAACAGTGATTCTCTTGTATTTCATACCAGAATCCCCCAGATTTCTTATTATGCGTAAACGATACGAGGAATGTTATCTCACTATGAAGCAAGTAGCTGTAATGAACAGAGTATCACTTCCACCTAATTTCAGGCAAATCATGATGGCTAAGGATGACGAAGGTATTCGAAGTAAAAAAGTTATTCCAAAATGCTGCAAGGTGCCTTCTTCACTTTTTCACGGTCGGGTATGGGTTATTTTACTTCCGCTTGCTGGCTGTTGGTTGCTCAATTCCTTTGCGAACACGATCAATATATTTCTTCCTTATCATGCCTCTCAAACATATCCGCTAGAGGAGAACATAGAATTTCTTATTGCTATTACCCAGGCATGTGGCCAACTCGCTGGTACTATGGTACAATTGCTTCTTGTAAATTATGTCGGAAGACTTCCCCAGATACGAGCTGGCTTTTTGGCTAGCGCAATAATTCTACTCGCACTTGGTCTGAAAGGTTCCTCGTCGTTTGCCTTATTCTATTCAGTTGCATTTTTCAATCAGTTCATGGAACAATTTATTATCGGTACACTATATCTATACACCCCTGAAGCTTTCTCAACTTTAATTCGGCAATCAGCTTTTTCTGTGTGCATGTCATGTCACAGATTAGCTCCTGTTGTCGCTCCTTTTGCTGTTGCTGCCTTAGACATGTCCTCAGCAGGATTTGATTCTACTAGTTATGTTTTCATGTCGCTCTTTATTCTAGGAGGCGTATTTTCGTTTCTTCTGCGGCACGAAACGTTTCGAACAGCTCTCCCTGAAAGTGTGTGGGGATTCCCAGAGCTCAAAGAAACCGAAATTTCTGATATTGATACGCACGAAATTCGCGTATAATAATGCAACCAATGTATTTTAATCTGGTTCATCGAACCATACAATAAGAATCACCGAAGTACTTTTTGAAATGCGTTGACTTGTAGATACTCAGAAGTTTAACAGCAATTGCAAGTGTTTACAATTAATCTCAGAACCGTTTTTGTTAGATGTTGTGAGTTTTTTATCTAATTCGTCTAATTATATTTCGTATAAGAAGGATTGAAAAAGTGTTTCAAGTATCCCACCTATCAATCCTGACAAGATCAATTGCAACTGTCATTCTGTGCGATTGAACATCGAAGTCAGAGCTGTTAGAAGAGGTCACAAATGCCGAAGCTTCAAAATTTTTGAGTTTAATTCGTCTTGCTATACGTCAAGAAGCATCAAAATACTATTATTATAAAACGGAAACTTATTATTAATCCTGAAAAGTACAATATCAACTACATTGTATTTTTGCTACAACATAATATCAGGTGCATATATTTAACATTCAGGAGGGTCAAAGTCCCTTCGTAGGCACCTCTTTTTTGATATAGTCAGGAATGCTCATCAGAAAATTGTCCAAATTTAACAGAGTTGCTAGGATCTTGGTTGAACCGTTGAGCATATCAAAGGCATCAGGGAAGCTGATATTTCTAACGTCATCCAAAATAAATGAAACTTGTTGCACAAGACAATCTCTGAGTAGATTTGATCTTGAAGCTGATCCAGTTCAAATTATGAATTAGATTCAGTTCGAATTATGAAGTTGATGCTGTTCATATTATGATGTTGATTCAGTTCGTATTATGAAGTTGATTCAGTTCATAGTACTTGCCAATTGAGTGGTACGAAGTCTATAAATCCGTTGGATGATATCCTGGTGCTGTTGCTGGTTTGTACAGTTAAATATCATACGATTTGACACCTTGAAACAAAGCAGTACCCTGTGCGAGTTTAGTATCACGTTCTGCAATTGATGTATCATTCAAATTGCACAAACGATAGAACTTCATCATACGCGGTTGAAGGATCCAAATATCAGGGCTTATGCTATTACCAAGTTATTCACGCATGGAAGCGACAATTCTATCTTGAAGAGACGATAATGCCATTTGTAAATGAGACATGTTAACAAGTGCAGCATAGAACGTTCCGTCTTAATGGCATTTTAATATTTCTAGATATGAGGCCGAATTTCCTTGTTATTCCGCAATGTTTCCATTGTAATCGTCACCAAGAAGAATCAGCTCTGGATCCAGCATACTTTGCATGAAGGATTTCAAGTACTGTGTCATATACCAAAGTTCCTTGACAGGCCACAACCATTTGAAGTAGTTTATATTTCCATTATTGCCACCCTGCAGGAGTTTGCAGAACCTAACTTGAACAAACATGGAAACGTCCTACGGTTGTTTCACGGTCACTGGATTCCTGTTGCGCGATACCCCTTCCTCTGAAACGATTGGTGCGGTTTTATTTGTCGAATTCTAGTCTTAACCATTGCCACGAAATGGGAGAATCATTATTAGGTAGTTATGTCATTAGCATAATTTCATCAGAAATAACGCGTCTGTTTCCGTTTTGAAGCAATTCTGCCACCTGATCTGCCACAGATGAGATTTGTTTTATCACAATATGCTTCAGGGAATAGATGCTACGATCGAAATTCTCTCGAAAGAAATTTGCATCCTGATTCACATAGTTGGAGCCAAACAAACTTTTCTTTATTTCAATTCTTACTAGATTATTCCATTGCGTTGTACAGTTTGAAGGCTTCAGTACAATGTATGCGTCCTTCATGAAACAAAGATAGAGATATAATGGCTTTGAAAATTCCAATACCTTGTCCACGGAAAACTCCCTGTAGTCCAAATTTGGCACTGTCAGCAACAACTTCTTTAATTGCGCTAGTCACACTAATCGAATTGCCTTTTATGTTGGCAGTCTGCATGATGACCTCTAGTCGTGACAATGGATTAGTAACTGCCACGTAAATAGGACTCACGATAGCGGATGAAATAAGGTTGGTGATAGAACCTCCGAAAGTGGTTTTAGTGCCTAACTCCTTTTGAATTTTTTTCTGTAGTTGAGGTTGACCGACTAACCCTAAGGTAGCACTTGCAAGAGAATGTCCCATTAATGGTACAGTTCCTCGGAACAAAGGTTTGAAATTCTGAGCATAACTTTCTTTCAAGATAGATGATATATGTCTTGTCTTGCCAGTGGTCTTAAGATCCACCCGTTGTTGCTTCTCTATCATCCGAATCGGGTTAATAAACGGAGCAGATAGAATGGATGCTGCTGTTGCTGCAGCCAAACCCACATCTTCGCCCTCAGTCAAAAAAGTGTAACCAAGAAGAATCCCAAATTTAGGAACACGTTTGAAACCAACACCCACTAGACGAGGTCCCACACCTGACATCGAAGCCGATAACGGACTTTTATAGAAAACAGCCTTAGCCTCTGCCTTGGCTATCTTGGGATGAACTGCGTTTCCGGCGGCATCCTTTGCATACTGCTGCACCAATTGACGGTATGCTGTAACTGGATTGTCTAGAAGTGTTTGAAATGCTGACCCTCCGAGGTAAGCAATAAACGACTGGAAGGGAGAAATCCCTTTAGGACCAACTTTAAAATAGTCCGAGTCCAACATTCTTCAGTTATTTGTTCTCGGATATCAAGTTATGGGTATGGCGGTATCGAGATTGGTGAAGGAACTCACACTTTTGTGATACATCAATGACGTCATTCTGAGACTGCTAAGAAGGTACTATGTGAAATTCTATCACAATTTGACACGATGTCGCACGATACATAGGGTGGGGGGCTCCCTCTTTCCTAATAAACTAGAGTCTACCGCGTCGTGGGGGGCTGCCACATTTTGCTTAATATTGATTATGTTTCTGAAGTGGCAGTTTTTCAACCGAGCGCGGTAACTCATGAATTCACCACCCGCCATATTTTAAAATGAATAAAGAGTTTCCTTTATTATCTACCAACTATTCACTCAATTTGGGAATCAAGTGAGGATTCAAGCATCCTGCTACTTTATATGTTCCTCCAAGAAAACTTCAAATAAATATAATTTGATCTATTTTCACAAAATTCTCTAGACAAATTCATTCAGTAAGCTGGAGTTCTTATACCAGGTTTCATTCTTAATTCGGTTTCGTTATTTTAGCTTACTTTACAGTAAGAACTTGAGTTTATCTAATAAACCTCTAGAATAATAACATAAAAAACAGGAAAATCATTTTTGGGCAGAAAGAGGGACGTGAGCGTGTAAAGTAATTTTAAATACTTTAGTGGCTGATTCATGGACGGCTTTTGCAAGTGGTATTGCTGTCAAGTCGAGAGATGCAATTGAATTCCATCAGGAGCGATACAACGTGAATTCAGTAATTTCTCATAATGTTGTTTCTACGGAGTACCTCATGGATTGTCATCAAGCTCTTTCCTTTCAACAAGATACTCTTGATGGCTTCTATCTACTACTTGTAATATTCTAAAACAATCGATGTTCGTTGTTTTTAATTGATTAATAATTAGACTTGAAAATTGAAAATTCAAACGAAAAATGTGAGACGTCTCACTATTTTGGAAGGGAAAAAAGTTGTTATGGTTTGATATAGATTTTTATTAGTATCCTCCTTGAATTATAGTTTATGGTAGATCACCTCTAAGACTAATTTCCAATTCCTTTTTCGAATGGCAATTTCGCAAACAATTAACGCAACACAATAAACATGTCAGGCAAAGGAGTCGGAGGTAAAGGTGGCAAAGGAGGCAAAGGAGGGAAGGCACCAGCATCCAAGAAGACACCTCAGTCTAGGAGCTCCAGAGCAGGACTTCAGTTTCCAGTCGGAAGAGTTCATAGATTCTTGAAACAAAGAGCGTCGTTAAAACAACGTGTTGGAGCTACTGCTGCCGTATACGCCGCTGCTATTCTCGAGTATTTGACTGCTGAAGTTCTCGAACTTGCTGGAAATGCATCCAAGGACCTCAAGGTGAAAAGAATCACACCAAGACATTTGCAACTTGCGATCAGAGGAGACGAAGAATTAGATACTTTGATCAAGGCTACCATTGCAGGAGGTGGCGTTATTCCACACATTCACAAATCTCTAGTGGGGAAAACTGGAAAGAAGAAAGGTGCAGAACAGTAAAATTATACAAATAAACTACATATCAAAAAGATACCGATTTCAATTAGTACTAAATGATTTCATGAAACAAAAGCCAGCGGTTCATACTCAATCTGAAAAAGTTAATGTGCGAAGAATGTCTTTTGATACAGAGTATATCATATATTGTGAAGGGCAGATATCAAAGAAGTTGCGTTCAAGGAGATGAAATCAATATTCTCCTTGTCTTCTGGGCAATATTCTGGCCCATGTATTAATCGCTTGCAATTGTCCCATATGTTGGTACCTCGAAATATTACTGACAATCTTTGCCGACCTGTGTTGGTCTGGGATAACCGCTGTAATAGAACTATAAGAGCAGACACTGCTTCAGATGCCGAGTTCGATTTGCTAACTGACGCTTGTTCGTGAAATAGCTGAAATACAGTTTCACACACCTTTCTAAAAGGACGCGAGGATGATATGACCTCCAAAAACTCTTGCTGGTAAGGACCTTTCTTAGAAAGGGATAAGATAACAGAGACAGCTGCACGGCAACACACCCGCCAACTGGGTTGAGATACTTTCAACAGAACTTCCAAAATAGGGTCAATTCCACGGGTGTTTCCAAGCAGAGTTGCCTGAACTTGGACATCTGCAATAAGAGTATTGAGTACTTCAAGAGGCATTGATAATAAGCAAGGATCTAAAGATACCCGCATAATGCTAAAAAAACACAGTGCTGTAATAACTGACAGGGTCTTCACTCTGATATCCGGAGAGTGCATGAGAATCACGTCCTTTCTGGTATTCCCTTCGATTCCCAGAGATATTCCGCATATTTTGGTGGCTAATTTCTGAGACATTCGTGCTACAATAGTAGATTTTCCATCTTGCTCCAACTCATCGTGGTGATCAGCAAGAACACAAAACGTCTGGATTGCCATTTGTAATAGGTTAGAGCATGTTTCAACATTTGTAACAGAGATTCGGTGATCCAGAACAAAAATTAAACCAGGAAGAACCTTTGATATATAGATGTCGAGACGAAATTTAGAATCCATTGCATTGATGGTTTGCTCGATTAGGCCGTTGATTAACAGGAATACATTCGAGGACTTGAATGGGGGATCTACGATTTTTGCCGGATTAGGATTTTCAACAATCGGCGGAGTATTATTAGAAACGATATGATCCTTTGCCAACTGTTTCAATTCCTTCGCGTGCTTCCAAGTTGATACCCTGAACTTGGTTTTGGCGTTTTCCAGTTCACCATTCAATCTACTAATTTCAGAGTTCGACAGTATTGATTCTTTTTTCAAATAGTCTATCTCAGATTTAAGTTGCCTGCTCTTTGCTTCTTCTACAGAATGTTTTTTAATCTCATTTTTGGCTACAGCAGTTTGTTTCTGGAGGTGAGCCTGCAGTCGGTGAAGCTTGGCATTCGATTTTTCCCTTTCATCGCCTATCCTTTCAGTGATCAATGATTCAACTAAGTCATCTATGTGTTTTGCTTGCAATTTTAAATTATGTTCCTGCTGACAAATTATTGCCGACCGTTGGTCCAATTCCAATTCCCGGTAAGTGAACTCCTTGCTGCTTCTTTCCATTGACGCCAGGGTGTCTACTACACGTTGCTTTTCAGAGAGAAATATTTCTTCCTCCTGTCTTAATCTGCATTCCGTTTCGGTAATAAATAATGATTTTAACTGGAGCTGCTCGCTGAGTTGAATCAGTTCTCTATGAACCATCTCCAGTTCCGCGTTATTCTCTGTTGCACTCTCATCATCGTCAACAAGTAAATTTTCCTCTTCATTGTTATCTGAAAAACAACTTGTTGTTTTCGGAGAATCTTCAGAATCCCAATCTTGGTCGTAGGAAGAGTCCATCGGGTCATCCATTGTCTACCTGTCTCAACTTAACGATTTTTTGAATAGTCTTCAACCACGCAAGACAGTGTGAGTGATTTAAATAGTTTGCGTGTGCAGTAGTCCATCATCAGTACCAGCATATGAATTCATCTCAGGAATTACATACTGCATTAGAGCGTCTTGGAAAATCGGTCAACAGGCTAGCAGCTAACGTTGAGCAGTCAACTCAAATGGTGGAGAAAAGTACTAGGCTGGCGAAGACGTTTTCTAATGTATTCGAGAATGTTCCTTGTAATAATCAATTGCAATAGCAGAACGAGATTATGTATTCGGACCTCTTTTACTCTTGTTCATCAAACCCATCATTAAATCCTCTGTTTAATTTAAATAATAATAATGAATACCGACAGAATACAGATACATAAATAGGAATATTAGAGGGTTTCAGGAAAGCTTTAAAAATTCGTGGAACACCGAATGAGAACCCTTTCACTGGATGATTTGAGAATTATGTGCTCCACTTCTATTTTGATCGAGTGGTACAATTATAAATACCAAGGTATCAAGTATTCTGTTTCGATTTTTTGGATTAAGTAGGAGCTATAGAGTATACTGTAGTAGTTGATAGTTGTTTTTAACACAATCGTATACTACGCAAAACCACAAGAACAATGATACCATGGCTACTCTCGCTCGCGCTGTTGGCTAGCACCGAGGCGTTCTACCTTCCTGGAGTCGCTCCAAGAGACTATCACGAAGGAGAAGCAGTTCAACTCAAAGTGAATAAGCTCACTTCAGTTCGAACTCAACTGCCATACGACTACTACCACCTTCCTTTCTGTACACCCCCTGAAGGAGTTCAGGAGAATTCCGAGAACCTAGGAGAGATCCTTACTGGAAATGTAATAGAAAACTCTCCATACAAGATTAACATGTATGTGGATGTTGAATGCGCAGTGCTTTGCAAAAAGAAGTACCAAAAGGGGGACATTGCAAAATTCACCACTATGATTGATGAAAAGTACGTAGTCAACTGGATCATGGATAATCTTCCAGCTGCATATCGTACAATGAAAGATCACCTGGATGTTGCATACTATCAGCATGGATTCCCTGTCGGTGACGTTGTTCTTGTCACCAACGGAAAAAAACCCAGCAAAGGTGACGTAAAGCGTCACTTTGTGAACAATCATGTTGATATTCGAATCGACCATCATCAACCTGTCTCTATGGTTGGGAGTGACCCAGATGTGAGAGTGTCACGTGTAGTTGGTCTGATTGTTGAACCTTTCTCTGTGAAACATGTGACGAAAGGAAAATGGAATACGGAGGATGAGAGTCAAAATGTGGTGACCACTTGCCCAGGTGCTGTGGAGGTAGGACACGACGTGCCAGAAGAACACAAATTTGGAATGATTATTGACGACAAGGATTCAGTTGAAGTTATTTGGACTTATAGTGTACAATGGCACGAAAGTGACATCAAGTGGGCATCTCGATGGGATCTCTATTTGAGTTTAAAAGGCAATCAAGGTGATATCCATTGGTTCTCTATTGTTAATTCCCTTCTCATCGTTGCTTTTCTTTCTGGAATGGTGGCCTTAATTCTGGTGCGTGCTCTGCATAAGGATCTTTCTCGCTACAATAAAGTCCCAACTGACGAGGAGAAGGCCGAGGAAAGAGAAGAAACTGGCTGGAAACTTGTTCATGGTGATGTTCTGAGACCTCCTGCAATGCCCATGCTTTTTGCAATCACGGTAGGGACTGGATTTCAAGTACTCTGTATGGCATCTATTACCATCGTGTTTGCAGCTCTTGGATTTCTTAGTCCAGCGAATCGTGGCTCGTTGATGATTGCGCTTCTTCTTCTGTTCATGTTCATGGGCATCGGAGCTGGCTACACTAGTGCCCGAACATACAAGATGTTCAACGGTGCAAATTGGCAGCGTTGTACATTGGGTACCGCTTTTCTTTACCCCATGTTGATTGCTTCGACTGTTTTTTTCCTCAATCTTTTCGTATGGGCTGAAGGATCATCCAGTGCTATTCCATTCGGCACAATGATTGCTGTACTGGCACTCTGGTTTCTTATCTCGGTTCCTTTGACGTTCTTGGGTGCCTTCTATGGGTACAAAAAGGATGTCAGCAAGCAGCCTGTTCAAACTCAGGAGATTCCACGCGCAATCCCAGAGCAGCCATGGTACTTGTCCCCCACTGTCACCGTACTGGTTGGCGGTGTTCTTCCTTTTGGAGCCGTATTTGTTGAATTATTCTTCATTTTGTCATCCATTTGGCTTGATACCTACTACTACGTGTTTGGGTTCTTGCTCTTGGTATTTGCAATTTTGATTATAACCTGTGCTGAAATCACAATTGTACTTTGCTATTTCCAACTCTGCAGTGAGGACTATAACTGGTGGTGGCGTTCATTCTTGAGCTCTGGGTCATCCGCTCTCTATTTGTTCCTGTACTCGTCATTCTACTACTCGAGCAAATTGAACATGGATCTCTTCGTATCTACGATCCTTTACTTTGGTTATATGTTCGTCTTGTCTGTCATGTTCTTTTTGGCAACCGGAGTTATCGGCTACTATGCTTGCTTGACTTTTATTTTCAAGATATACGCATCGGTGAAGGTCGATTAAATCTTCTCCTTTTCTGAATTAAAATTAAAATTGAATAAAGTTTTAAGAAGCCAAGGTACTGAGTATACAAGGCATGCTTTTCAGAAGGTTTCGAAAGGGCAGAGTTCCGGTCATGAATAAACAAACACGTTATATCGACGGGAAACCTTGTTCTTCCAGTCTCGATGAATATTCCAACCTTGGAGTCGCCCTCGGCCATCGTGTCCTTAACAAGCTAACAATTTTGGACGCATGTCGAATATTCATTTGGAACTGCCATTTAGTGGGGAGCTCAGAGAAGGGAATCCAAAGAGTCCAGCCCGTTTCCTGGGCAGGCTTGAAACAATGCTGACAAAAAGCACTTCCTGCAGGATTCTGACCAAAGCACATAGTCTTGAATCTACTTCGATAACAACTAGCACATCTCCATTCTCTGGTTTCGTCGAATTGCCCTTGAGCATATATACGAGGGGGGTGTTTGGGCTCAGTACTAGCTGAGACAGTAGTCGTAGCTACAGCTAGAACGACCTCGTACCTCCATGCTTCCAATTCACGAGGTCTAGATTCTTTGTCCTGGGGATTTGCTTGCACTATATCATCGATTTCACCAGGTGCAGGTTTTACGAACGATTGCGGTGGCACATCCGGTGCTCTGTCGGCGTCCTTTTCATTTCCAAGAGACATTTTAACAAAACGAGGTCCTCCCGGAGGCAATCCATTATAATGAACGTATAAATTCTCTTGCTTGTACAAAACTGTGAAATGATCTCCACCGTGAATCACCCAAACTGGAAGACACGG
>Ga0105055_10008499_pt1 | contig 13342 bp, 7 predicted proteins | sample BON03_FD_78090 | JGI IMG/M metagenome (GOLD analysis project Ga0105055, IMG submission 78090) | Freshwater microbial communities from Lake Bonney liftoff mats and glacier meltwater in Antarctica - BON-03 | ecosystem: Environmental > Aquatic > Freshwater > Ice > Glacier meltwater | place: Lake...
CATTTTGGTATATTCTTCTTCCGCCTTTTTTCTTTTTTTCGGAATTTTAGAGTCCGCATTCTTAAGAATATTGGATAGCTTCTCAAAACGATAATTTAATGCTCTAAATCTTCCATCTAGATTATCTTCTAAAGAAATTCCAGATTTTCCTGGTACAATGAACAGTTTCAATAAAGAAAAAATGTCGGACGGTGAATTATTAAAGGGTGTTGCCGATAAAAGAATTACTTTTTTGCCCCTACAAATATTCATTAGGGCTTCATAGGCTACGGTATCTTGATTTCTAAAATAATGAGCCTCGTCTACAATGACTATTTCATATTCTTTGGCATTAATGTGTTCTGCCATTTGCTCTAGGCTACCTCTACTCTGCACATCCCAGTCATGAAGTCTGAAACTTTGGGTATATCCATACCAGCCTGTTCCTAGAGTTTTGTCACCCATTAAACCTGGAGGGCAGATTATTAAACCTCTTTTTCCCATACTTTTTGCAATCAAAGAAGCAATCACAGACTTCCCCAGACCCACCACATCAGCAATAATTACTCCGTTGTATTGTTCAATGATAGTTTGAGCCTGTGCCACGGCGTCTAACTGATAGCTATATTTTATAAACCCTCTTTCTTCTAAAATTCGCTCTATATGAGGTTTAATGGTTTTGCTTTCTAATAAATCTAAGTAAGTTTTAAGAATTAAAGCGTAAGCCTCAAAAGGACTCACCGTGGCCGCCTGAGATTTATGTTTTACAAAGTCAATGACTTTGATTTTTCGCTCGGGTTCTTCCGTGATTTTAATAGCATTTTGCCATAGATTGTCAAAATAATCGCTGGCATCTGCAAACCCATAATCTTTTATTTCAACATTAAACTCTTGCTGACCTATAAGCCCCGATCGTGTTAAATTACTGCTTCCAGTTATTATAGCTCCTTCTATTCCTTGTAAGTTTGACTGCTCTTCGTTGTAATTAAAAACATATAATTTAGCATGATTCGGTTCTTCCGTTTTTCTAATTTCTATCCTTCCATTTTCTATCATTTTCACAAAAAACATGACTTGATTAAAAAAGGCTTCGGAATCCATTTCGTCATTATTTAATGCAAAATGCATTGAGGTCATAAATGCATTGAAATGGTCGTCTTGAGAAAAAGTGGGCTGCTCTTCGCCAAACTCTAGCGTTCTAAAAAGATACTTATCTACTTGTAAGCCAACCAAAAGCTTTAATCTTGATTCGTTATTTGATTTCAGAGCCTCATATACTTCTTGCCAACCGGAGAAGTAGAAAAATCCGACTAAAAATTTCAATTCTGTACTAATTGAAATCAGTGTATTGATTCTCGATTTTAAGTTTTTAGTATTCTTATTATTTGTTATAAAATTGTTCGGCATAATTGTTTAGTGTCAAGGTTTTAAGGTTGCTGTACAAGTTTATCTATAGTATGAATATTTATTAACATTTTGTAGTTTTGTCGTGATAAGTCTGCTGTACATGAACGTCGACTCCATGTCGTTTCTCGATTCGTTCGAGATTAGTGTATTTGTAGGCTTATTTTTAAACCTATCAGAAAGGTAATAGTCATTTTCATTAAGTACTTTCCCATATTCAAAGAAGCCGAAAATCAATAATTGAATTTCGGCTTCTTTTTTTTTTAAAAACACTCTAGGCACTTGCCATTTCTAATATAAACGGATTTGTTATTGTTTTTTTTCCAAACTTCTCTAGCATCGTCAAATCATCAAAAGATGAAATTAGATTTTGAGAAATGGCATCCAAAACCATAGGTTGGTTTTTAGTGGGAATTCTGCTCGCAAAAAATGGCCAAAGAACTTCTTCTTGATAATTTTTGTCTATGTCTGGGAAATCGGATATCGTTTTTAATTGGGTTTGATTTTTAAAATCTTCAGTATAAAAAAATGACCATTTGCCATCTTCAAAAACTAATTTTCCAATTATCAAACTTTTATAGGATAACTTAAAACTGCCAGAATCAGATGTTTGGTTTTCTTCTAATTCTAGATTCTCGCTCAAACTCTCTGGCTTAAGAAAGGGTAAATATTTGGATAGGAAACTTTTCATTTGAATATCTCTTTAAGTTTATTAAAGCGTAGTATTAAACACTGTTTAACTAACTCAAGTCTTTCGGCATTTAATAGTACATTAAATTTTTTATCTAACAATGTAATTGAGGCGTTTAGTTTGTCATTGTCAAAGAATTCTTTAATGGTTTGTTTATTCAATCCCGTTTCCGTTGATTTTATAAATTGAACCATTTGAAAATGATCAATATCTTGGTTGTTATGCCAACCAATTTTAGGTTTAGAATCTCTGATGTATTTTTCTAAAAACGATTGTTTTGCTTTTTTATCATTTCGCAAAGATATTATTTTTTTGTCTGAAATATTCCATAATAATCCTCTAGCAGTGTCATAAATTGGTGTAAATCGGGGTTCACTATTTGAATTTATACTTTCAATAATTCCATAATTATAAAAATGCCGATCATTATTTCCTACTAAGGCATCGAATAAAATCATTTTTATAAACTCTGAAAAAATGATATTAGCGTGATGTCCGTAAGCCATTGACACACAGTTTTTAAATAATTGTATATTATTTATTTTTTTCTCTAAGTTGTTTTTTTCAATGTGAGTTATAAACTGGTCGCCATTAAAACATTTGGCATATAGGTTGGCACAATGAACCAAAACTTCCTCTTTTTTTAAGAAATATTTGCTTAAAAACCTTATTTGGCCATTGCATAAAACCAAGTCTGATTCTGCCATGTTTAAACCCCAAACTACTCCAATTTGATTCAATAAGTACTCTATGATAGACTCGTTGGGATACCATTTCCTAGCAGTTTTTGCTAAATATAATGGCCAGGTTTTTTTATTAGTTCGTTTGCTAGTTTTTGGGTCATAAACCTTAATAAATTCTTTTGGGGCATCTCCTGTAATGGTATAACCATTTTGCACTTCATAGTCTTTCGAGCGTAAGACCTGAATTTTTATTTTTTGGACTTGGCCTGCATAATTCTCGGGTTTTATACGAGCAAGTTTCTGAATTTCTGAATTTCGTTTCATATCTTCTCTCCCAATATCCCCTTATAAATTTCTATATAATTTGTAGGTTTACCCAGTGCTGCCAGATTTCGTTTTTGAGCTTTTACAAGTTTCGCATACCTACGCTCATACCAGTTTTCCAGTTCACGTATATCGGCCCAGTTTAACCCATAAGCCTGATATACTAAAGCATCTATTTCTAATTGTTCATGGCTAGCGTAGTCATAATGTGGGTTTTGTTTTTGGTCAGTAATAATGTTAAAAATAATCTGGATTACTTTCTTTGATAATATTAAAGAAATGGAAACCTCTTTTAATTCCTCAACCTGGCAATGAACAGTATGGCCCATAAAACATTTAGCAAAAAGTTTGAATGCTTTAGCTGTTAATACTGCCAGTAGTTCATTGTATTCAAAAATTTCTTTTTCTTGAAAAATCATTGAACCTTCGGTGTCAAATGAAGAAATTGAACCAATTCTAAATGTTGGGCTATAAACACCAGTTCTAGAAAAACTTATTGATTTTGAAAAGTACAGACTGGGGCTCCTAAAAACAGCACAAGCAGTATTATGATAATGATTCTTAATAGTTTTGTTTTCTTTTTTGTCAACAATTCTTTCGGCAATTGTATAGGTTTTTAACCTATTAAGGCTCCATTCACTCCAGTCGATAAAATAATTAGTTGGAACATAATAATTGGGCATCCATCCTTCACCTGAATCTGACTCACCTCCTTTATCATAGGGCACTATATACCGTCCTCCGAAATATCTTTCTGAACTCATGTCATTCTTTGATATTCCTTTAGCTATGACAGCTAGTCTCAAATTATCATTATTCCTAATTCGCTCTAAATCAACTTCTGTTAATAATAATTCACGGCTTTCATTGATGTTTTTATAGTTTCCTCTAACTTCAGGATTTTGAAACAAATAACTGTGATTATCTCCAGTAGCTAGTCCTTGTTTCACATCAGCTATTTCACTTAATTTAACTAAATCAACAGTTTTATTATTAATTGATATTCTTCTACCTAATATTTGTTTTCCTTCAATAGTTCTGGTAGTTCTTTCAGCAGATGTATCATTCATCAATCCAAATAATTTGGGGGAGGCCACAAAAAATGGATGATTGGTGTTAGTTAGGATAAGACTTTGCGGATAGGTATAAACACCATATTCTGGGCTGCTTTCGCTAGTCCAATCTTCACCTTTCATATAAAGCACGCTATTATTTTCTAGACTATCGGTTTCATAGCAAGGCTACTGGTATTGTACCACTTTGCCCATAAGCTGCTCAAAACGGTCGTGATTGTCATGAATGCTGGTATTGGTAAAATCTGCCATCAGTAGGCTGTTCTCTGCATTTTTGGCCTTTTCTAAACGCTCTGCTATTATCACAGCGGTGTTTACTGTGGCCTTAAATGTATCTGGATGTACGCGTATCATGCTATGCAGGCAGTTATCCAGCATGAGGTCACGCAGCTCTTTATGTGTTTTAATGGTCATAAAGGTATCAGAGACTATATAGGCCAATATACCGCCATGTGCCAAATGAGTGGATTGCCGTTTCCTTCCTAAAAACTTTGCAATAAAAGCTCCGTAGGGGTCTTTTGAACCTAAACCTAATTTTCGTTTTAAATCTTCAGGAATTTTAGTGCCACCATAAGGGGGATTACCCAGAATAATATCAAACTGTTCTACGCCATACATCCATGCGGGGTCAAACCACGGCGTTTCATGATGTTTAAAAGGATCCCAGTCGGCTAGCTGATTGGCTTTAATGTTTGGATTGTCATTAAACTTTGCCTGATCCATTTTAATTTCATACTGCACATCTTTAAACCTTCTTTTTAAGGCCTGCTTGTCTTCTCCATGTGCTTGTAAGTAGTCTTGTCTTATCTCCTGTAACTCTGGTATTTTGTCTGCTATTAAAGGCGATTCTATGCCAGAGGCATCTAGTTGTATGAGCGTATTTGCAGTTACAAATTTGAATTCCAAGTTTGGTAATTCTAAAACACCACGGTTAGGTTTATCGTCTTCTATGTTCTCATCTACAATAAGGGATAAGAAACTTCTGAGTTTAGATATTTCAGCGGCAATGGGCTGAATATCAGCACCAAATATCGAGTTTTGAATAATTCCTAACTTTCGGCGATATTCAGAGCTCGCTTTGTCTAATCGTTGTTTAAGTTCAGACCGAATGGCGGCATTACTAATTTTTGCCAATTGTTTATTCTTCCACTTTTCGGCATCCGGGTCTATTTTTTGTAGAGCTAAAACTATTTTATGTAAAGCACCCATAGGGAACGCCCCAGAGCCGCAGGCAGGGTCTAGGATTTTTACCTCGTCAAAAGCATTTAAAACGGCATCGCTTTCAATATTACTTAAATTACATTCATCGCTTTCTTTAAATAATGGATGCAAGTTTTTTTCATCAATACCCGTTTTGTTATACAGATATTTAACCAAAGCCGCCTCCACCATGTAGTCCACTATTTCTCTAGGCGTATAAAAACTACCTGTAGCTTTTCGTACAGATTTCTTTTCACTGTCTTCTAAGTTTGGGTCTATTTCTGCCAAAAGATTCTCAAAAATTCTCCCTAACATTTCTGGGTCAATGCTTACCTCAGCGTCATTTATAGAATTCTCATCAATCGTAAAGTTATACTGTTCTAGGGTTTCATAAAGTTCAGAAAACCAGTTGTTAGGAATGTTTAGTCCTCTATTGGCTCTTTGTTCTATCTGGGGGCCATTTCCGTAAAAATCCGAGTCGTCTCCATTTTGGGGTTCAAAAAGCCCGCCATTTAAAAATGGAATTAGGGAATGATTATCTGGTAAAACGGCTTTTCTGTTTTCAATTTTTTGGTTCAAAACCTCAAAAAATAGTTTTTCCAAAAGTCCGTGATAATAATCTGCAATTAAAGATTTGGAACCAATCCAGCCATCTGGAATTAATGGGACACCATTTTCAGATGTTTTGATTTTGAGAAACCAACAGAAAATTAAACGACCTATAAGCCTGACGCCAAACTGCCTCACAGCATTTCTGTCTTGGGTTCTATTGCCTGGCAAAGCGATAGCTATAGGAAAACGTTCGGCATTTCTACCTGAACCTACTTCTCCGCCAACTAAAGAATAGAAAGAGCGAACTATTTTTTTGTAAAACTCCTCATTTAGTGGTTCTACACTAAAGGATTCTTGGATATTATCCAAACTGGAAAAAGCACAATCACCAATACGTTTGATAAACGTTTTGTTTGTTTTACCAGGCTCTATGAAGTACGTAAAACGTTTCCAGTTGCTATACTTTTGGATTTCATCGCCATAGTTTTTACGAATAAAACTGAATCTGAAATTGCCTAGTTCGTCATAAAAAACAAAAATGGCTCCGTCTTTAAAATCTTCTTTTAGCGTTTTTTTGGCAATTTCGAACTGAACTTTTTTAGAGCTTCGGCTACTAAGATTTTTGTTTGATTTACAGCTAAAAATGAGTAATTCGTCGGAATTCGTAAAATTTGCATGACCTAACTTTTCTAAATTCGAAAAGTTTTCATCAGACAATAAAGAATTCCAATCTTCATTAATTGGTTTAAAGTTGCTGATTTTGCTTTTAAAGAATTTTTCAAGGGTCTCATTGGAATAGTCTTGAATAAGGGTTGTCATGTGTTTTGGCTATTAATATTAATCCAATTTAGGAATTTTATTAATTCAAGATTGGAATTAATTCCTTTAAATTAGGAGCAGATGTCTGTGCTCCCATTTTAGTGACAGAAAAAGCGGCAGCCTTGTTGGCAAAAGAAATGCTTTCTTTCCAGTTTTTTCCATTGGCAAGTGAAACCGCCAATGCACCATTAAAGACATCACCCGCTGCTGTAGTGTCTATGGCTTTTACTTTTTCAGACGCTACTAAGAAAGATTCGGTTTTTGACTTAAAAAAGGCTCCCTTTTCGCCCAAAGTAATAATGACATGTTGCACACCCATGGATAATAGTTTTGCTGTGGCAGTCTCACATTTTTCAAAATTATCTGGGTACACGCCTGTTAATAATTCTGTTTCCGTTTCGTTTGGGGTAATTAAAAACAGATTATTCAATACCTCAGAAGGAATGGTCCGTGCAGGAGCAGGGTTAATAATTAGTCTCTTTTGATGCTTTTTTGCCATGGCAGAAATGGCATTTGTGGTCTCTAAAGGTATTTCTAGTTGAGTTAAAATAATGTCAGCTTCTTGAAAGGCTTTTTCCATATTGGAAATATGTTTTGGGCTTAAAGTGGCATTTGCACCAGGAGCTACTATGATCGTGTTTTCTGCATTTTTATCCACGCTTATTACCGCAACTCCTGTTGGCTGGTCTAGGTCAAGTGTGGCATATGAAATATCAATAGCGTCTTTTTGGAAGTATTCAATGGCTTTCTTACCAAAAAGGTCATTGCCTAAATTACATCCAAAGGTCACCTGAGCACCGAGTCTTGCTGCAGCCACGGCTTGGTTAGCTCCTTTGCCTCCAGCAAACATAAAAAAATCGCCACCAATGATAGTTTCGCCCGGTTTGGGCAACCTCACTGTTTTTGCCACCATGTCGGTGTTTGAGCTTCCTATGACAAGGATTTTAGATTTTTGCATAACATTTCTTTATTGGATAAAGTTAGAACGTTTAAAATCACTATTGAATTAAAGAAACAGTAAATGATTTCTGAATTGTTTACGAAGCATAAATTTGATTCATCACATAAAACACCTTTCTATCCCGAAAGAAAACTTGACGATTACTTCTTGATAACATTTCTCTTCTTTTGGTTGATGGTTCAGCCCACTTTTGTCAGAAAAAGTGGATTGGTTTCAGCATATTCAACAACTAACACCTTTGGAATATTTTAGAAAAAAGAAAACGGTCATCATAAAGTTTTTTCTGAAGCTACGCCTTCGTATATTATCTAATAATCCATTGAAACCCGAAACTAAAAGTGTGTTTTTTGGCAAAAATAAACCTGATTAAAGAAATAATTTACCAGTTATTTAACCCGAATTATGCATTAAAATTTTGATAATTTAGATAAACATCTGAATATCAATACGTTTCTAATGCAAAGCATTAGAAACTATCTAACCCATAGGGTTTTAGCAAAGTTCATATAATTTGTTCATTATAAAGGCATTACATGTTCTTGTTTTTTCTAATGCATAATTCGGGTTTAACAATCCAAATACCTTTTTTTCGATTTGAAATCACTGGACCTCACTATTCTTAATACTTTTTAAATGCTAATTTCACATCGCTAAAAAATGAAAATTATGGTATATAAGTTTGTTCATTTTCAAGGATGGTTTTTTCATAATCTGACTGATTAACCCAGTCAGTTGGTATTTTTTCGCCGTTCATAAATCTTTCATAAAAACCGTTTACTTCTGTAAAAGGGTATTGATCATAAATATCACCATAGCCCCTCATTCTCAGATCTCCTTCTTGTAAAAGCTTAGCTTCCATTTCAGTTTCCATTCGTACTAGTCGCTTTTTAAATGTCTTTTGATAAGCTAAATTATGAACACAATCCTTATCCTTTGATAAGTCGTAAAGTTCATATGTTTCTCTTTTTCCAAAATTCATTTTATAGTATTCTTTATTTAGACCAAGCCTTCTTTGATTCAGAATGAAGGTTTTAGTGGCTCCGCCATCGCAGTTCAAATAGCCAGTTTCAGGATTACAAACTGGCCATCTACTTGTTTTGTAATTTTTTAGCAACAAAAAGCCATCTTTATGTAAACCTCGAACGGGATAGCCTACATCTTTTGGCCTTCCATAATCATGCCTTTCTTGCCCCACAAGCATATAACCTCTATAGGCAACATTTTTAGTCAAATTCAATAGATTTTTACCCGTAATAGGATGCATTCCGGATTTTTTTTGGTCAATTCCTGCGGCTTCTAAAATGGTGGGGGCAATATCAATAAATTTGGCATATTGATTAATTCTTTGCCCATGTCGCTTGATTTGGTTACCCCATCGCATCGCGAATGGAACATGATTTGCAGATTCATATTGATTGCCTTTTACTCTTGGGAATGGCATTCCGTGGTCTGAGGTATAAATGATAAGTGTATTTTCTAATTGACCTATTTTTTCTAAATGCTCCAGTACTTTTTCTACCTGCTTATCTACATATTCTATTTCGTAAGCATAATCTAACATGTCAGTTCTTATGGTATCTGTGTCTGGCCAATAGGAGGGAACACGCTCAATTTGAGATGGATTTTTGTTCGCTAGTTTTTTAGAGGAACCATATTCATATGCCCTGTGCGGTTCTGTAAATCCTATCCAAAAACACCAGGGCTTATCGGAATCATTTTTATCGATAAAGTATTTAAAATTAGCAGCATAGTCATTTTTGGAAATATGTGGGGTTGGAGGAATAAGGTTAAACCTACTATAGTTTGGGCCTAATAATTCTCGTTTGGTTCCGTCTGCATGAAATGCTTTACCAGGAGCATAGCCTTTTCCTGTGTAGCCAATTGAATATCCATTTTCTTCTAATGTTTCAGGATATGACTTGAATTTTGTTGGGAAAAATATGCCATGATTCATAGCGGCATCTAATTGCCACGGATTTCTTCCAGTTAGTATCGTAGCACGCGAAGGGGCACATTTTGCATTTGGAGTATATGCTTTTTCAAAGAGAATTCCTTCTTTTGCTATTCGGTCGAAGGCAGGTGTTTTTACCCAAGTTCTTCCATATGCACTCATATCTAAACCTGCATCATCCAAAACTATAAGTAGGATGTTAGGTTTTTTCTCTGCCTTTTGGAAATACATTCCTGTGGCAAAAAGAAATAAGACGATAATTAATAAAGTATATTTTTTATTCATAGGAGGTATACTATAATGTATTCAAATTTACGTGAATTCTTTAAATTCTATTGATTTGTTAAATTATGTTAGAATTAACCCTTTGAAATGAAAGTATTACACACGGTTTTTTCGTTTTTTATCCTAAATGCAGTTATTGCCCAGCAAAAACCAAATGTGGTCTTTATTTTGGTGGATGATTTGGGCTATCATGATTTAGGATACACAGGAAGTAACTTATACGAAACTCCAAATATTGATGCCCTAGCTGCCAGAAGTTTTAATTTTATAAATGGTTATGCAGCTAGCAGAGTTTGTAGCCCGTCCAGAGCAGCTATTATGACAGGTAAATCGCCTGCAAGAGTTGGTATAACAGATTGGATTGGAGCTAAAACAGGCACAGACTGGAGAAGTTTAAACCATGAAGATAAGCTTTTGCCAGCGGAATATATCCATCAATTGCCTGCTAATGAAATTACTATGGCTGAAGCATTTAAGGAGTCTGGCTACAATACTTTCTTTGCAGGAAAGTGGCATTTAGGTGATGAGGGATCGCATCCTGAAAATCATGGATTTGACATCAATATAGGTGGTTATCATGCTGGAAGCCCTTTTGGGGGTTATTTTTCGCCTTATGATAATCCAAAAATGAAGGATGGAGAAAATGGCGAGAACTTATCTTTAAGATTGGCAAATGAAACAGCTGAGTTTATGACTAAAAATTCGTCTCAGCCCTTTTTTGCCTTTTTATCTTTTTATGCAGTTCATGGCCCCATCCAAACTACAGCAGAAAAATGGGATAAGTATCAAAGCAAAGTAAAAGCCAAGGGAATAGATAATAATGGCTTTGAAATGGAAAGAGTTTTGCCCATTAGAAAAAAACAAGATAATCCAGTATATGCGGGATTAATAGAAACTATGGATGACGCGGTGGGCATCGTTTTATCTAAACTGAGGGAACTGGGTATAGATAAAAATACTATTGTGGTGTTTACATCTGATAATGGGGGAGTAGCTTCAGGAGATTCCTACTCTACTTCTAACGCTCCTTTAAGAGGTGGAAAAGGCTATCAATGGGAAGGAGGCATTAAAGAACCCTTTCTTATATTTGTTCCTAATAAAGCCCCTAAAGTTGTAGAAACTCCTGTGATAGGAATGGATTTTTATCCTACTTTATTAGCATTGACTGGAATTGAAGAAAAACCTAATCAACACAAAGACGGTATTAACCTTAAGCCTTTAGTAGATGGTTTAACCATCAAAAAGAGGGATTTGTATTGGCACTATCCGCATTATGGAAATCAGGGGGGCGAGCCTTCTTCTATCGTTAGAGAAGGAGAATGGAAGTTGATTCATTATTGGGAAGATGGACGAAATGAGCTTTATAACTTAAAAAAGGACCCAAGTGAGGAAAAAGATTTAGTGATTAAAAAAGTTAAATTGGTTGATGCCATGGAAGAAAAGCTGATGGCCTGGTTAGACCAATCTAATGCTCAAATACCTTTAAGAGACCCCGAGTTTGATATATTAAAACGTCAAAAGGTGTTGGATGGTTACGAATTTGTCAAATGGCCTAAATTGGAAGAAGAACGAAAGGCTATGCTGTCTGATAAGTATAAACCCAATGCAGACTGGTGGGGAAGTCAATCTGTAAATGATTAATAAAAACACCTTAATTTTAGAAAACAATAAACCCTATTCAATGAAACACTTATATCTTTTATGTTTGCTTATTCTTGGATTAAATTATTCAATTGCACAGGATATTCCACTACCAGAGCACCCAAGACCAGATTTTGAAAGATCCGATTGGCAAAACTTAAATGGGAAATGGGGTTTTGAGTTTGATAGTTTGGATGCTGGTTTAAAGAATAATTGGTCAATTAGTCAAAAGGGTTTCACGAAAGAAATAAATGTACCTTTTCCTTGGGGCTCAAAGCTATCAGGTTTAGAAGATTTAGCAGATATTGGTTGGTATAAAAGGGAAATAGAAGTTTCGGCCGAATGGAAAAGTAAGAGAACTTTCTTAACCATTGGTGCGTCCGATTGGGAAACTACAGTTTGGCTAGATGGAAATCTTTTAGGAAAACATCAAGGTGGCTATACTCCATTTAGTTTTGAATTAACAGATTATCTGAAATACGGCTCTAAACAAAAACTTGTTATACGCGTAGATGATGCACGTAGAATGTTTACACTTTATGGTAAACAAGGCTACGGAAATGCAAGAGGTATTTGGCAAACCCCTTATTTAGAAGCAAGGGGTGAAAATTTCATAGAAACCATTCATTTCGAACCAGATATAGACAATTCTTCAGTAACTGCAAAACTAATTTTAAATAACTCTGCCACTAAAAACCAGTCTATAAAAATTGATTTTTTAAATGCTTCGCAAAGTTTTACTGCCGTTTTTCCAAATGGACAAAAAGAAGCCGAATTTAAGATTGACATTAAAGATCAAAAGCTTTGGAGTTTAGAAAACCCACATTTGTATGGAGTTAAAGTAACTTTCCAAAACGATGAAGTGAAATCTTATTTTGGAATGCGAAAAATATCGGTGACAAAATTACCGGGAACAGATATTCCATATGTTGCTTTAAATAACAAACCCATTTACCTTCAATTGGCACTTGACCAATCTTATCATCCAGAAGGGTTTTATACATTTCCAACGGACGAGTTCATGAAAAATGAAATAGTACTGGCGAAAGAATTGGGCTTAAATGGCATCAGGACACATATAAAAGTAGATATCCCTAGAAAGCTTTATTGGGCAGATAAGCTTGGACTTTTTGTAATGTCAGATTTACCAAATTCATGGGGAGAGCCAAACTCAGCTGCACAAAAAGAATCTGAGTTTACGCTGCGTGAAATGATTAAACGAGATTATAACCATCCTTCCATTTTCTCATGGATTGTCTTTAATGAAACTTGGGGATTAAAAACCGAAGTGACTAACCAAGGAACAGGTAAAAAAGAGAGAAAATACTTACCAAAAACTCAAAATTGGGTAGCATCCATGTATTATTTAGCCAAATCTCTTGACCAATCTAGGCTGGTAGAAGACAATTCCATCTGCTGTGGAGCTGGACATACAGAAACAGATATAAATTCATGGCACTCCTATCTTCCTGGTTATGAATGGGAAGAGTTTATGACTAAGCTTGATAAAAACACCTATCCTGGAAGCACTTCAGATTTTGAAAAAGGTTTTGCTCAAGGAAATCAACCGATGATAAATTCGGAATGTGGGAATGTATGGGGTTATAAAGGAAGTACAGGCGATATAGATTGGAGTTATGATTATCATCGAATGATGAATGTTTTTAGGCAACATCCTAAAATGGCAGGTTGGCTTTATACAGAACACCATGATGTCATAAACGAATGGAACGGCTATTGGAAGTTTGACAGAAGCATGAAGTTTACAGGGCTTGATGC
>Ga0105055_10008502_pt1 | contig 13340 bp, 12 predicted proteins | sample BON03_FD_78090 | JGI IMG/M metagenome (GOLD analysis project Ga0105055, IMG submission 78090) | Freshwater microbial communities from Lake Bonney liftoff mats and glacier meltwater in Antarctica - BON-03 | ecosystem: Environmental > Aquatic > Freshwater > Ice > Glacier meltwater | place: Lake...
AAGATATGAAGATGACCTGAGGATGCTGCATATCGACATGTATATTCATTCCAAGGACAATCGTTCTTTTTAGCCCACCTCAAAACTTCAAGGTTTCCAATAGACGCTGCATTTTGACATACCTTAGATTTAGATAATGATAAATTATGGAGTGAAAAACTTAGGAGAGAGATCGATCTAACCGCTTCTTTTGGGTTGGTTTTCCGTTTCTTTATATACTTTTCCCAATCCTTGCAAACCATTCGTAAAATTCCACCACATCCTTTTAGTTCGGGACGATCGAGAATGTACATCCATAATTCGTACGGGACCCGCGAAACGGACTGGGCTGACTCCATTTAACTTTCGAATATTATATTTTAATATTCGATTTTCAATAAGACTGCGAAGACTGCGATCATATTTTACTAAACCATTTGGGTAATTTTTTTAATGGAGTATTGATTGAAATGATACCTTTTTTTCCGATAAGTTCCTTATTATCCTTGATCATCTGAACTATCATTTTAACTGGGTAGGCAGCCGATGCCTTTCCCAAACGTTTGTTTTTGTAAGGATGATAACATACACGTTCGTATTTATCGATTACACGATTAAAAATACAATGAAATAATCTGTCGATTGGTTTCATTAGCACTTTTTCAATGTAATACATACTATCAAGTTCTTCAGGAGGATACATACCATCTTCGGGTTTATACTCACTCGGAAGTTTTTCGCCATATTTGATAAGTGAAGCATCCCAACACTCTAGGAAAAAGTCAACAGATCTCATTGAGGTGCTTACTTTTCCACGATCCTTATGATCCTTTACCACAACATATTTTACCCGTTCACCTGGCTGAATTGGTCGTTTTACATTCTTCATTTCTTCTCCAAAAACAAACATCGCTGTCGTTTTTGATTTGTAATTTGATCCCATACCTTTAACAATTGAAAAATCATCAATTAGCGTTTCAAAGTTAACATCAACTACTTTCAAAATAATGTTAATAATTTTATCAAAGATCTCAGACGGACCAGCTCCGTCGAAAACACTTCTAATAATATCTTCATAAATATATCTGGACCACATACAGTTATCTCGTCTAGCAATCATAATTCCTTTGCATTCTAGTTGGGATCGATCACTATCCTTCTCCTTGATTATATTTCCATCCCTATCATATTCAAGATATGCGTAGTGTTTTTTCTTCATGAATAGGGCTTTCATCATTTTTTCGGCCTCTAAATACAAAGGGGGTGGAAAAATAGAGGGCGTTGGTTGACCAATGACATTTCCATCTTCATCGGTTATTGGCAATTTTCCGTTAATATGTTTTTCCATTTTTTCGGCTAATTTCCAAACCTTAGTTGGATCGTCGTTGATGGATGGAACATGAACCATAGTGGAGTCTGTATCTCCATATACTACTTGCGAACCGTAATGAATTTTGAAAAAATGTCCGGCTTCAGTGATCAGTTCTCGTCCCCGGGAAGTGACACACATACTACCTTCGATCAGCGAATATTTACTTGATACTTGAGCGCCAAGAAAACCATACAATGAATTGGCACAAACTTTCAAACCTTTTTGTCGGACATCGTAGAAAGTACTCATCACTTGCAAAGAAGAAAATTCTTTTTTCAACTTATCCATAATATCTGCACTGTTTGAAGAAAGTAGAATATCAGATGAAAAACCTTTTTCTTCCAACCAATTCAAAACACCCTTATTATTAATATCACTAACCTTAACCACTTCACCGTGACGAATTTTACTCATCAATTCTTCATCAATTAGATCAATTATTTTATCAACTTCCTTCATATCATTCTTAACTTTCTTTCGACTTCCAAGAAGATTCTCCTCGATTTCAGGGAGAAGTCCTTTTTTAACACTTGATTTAATAAACCCAAAACGGTATTGCTTCTTGATTTTTTTGATTTCCTTCTTTTTCCTCTTTTTTCCATTTTCCTCGTCACCATCAACCTCTTCCTCTTCTTCTTCGGCATCATTCTCATATCCCTTGTAATCAAAACGATCATTCTTGGGAGGTTTCCATCCAACCGGTTCGTCTTGTTCGATGTCAAATATATTAACATTGTCCGGTCCATGTTTTTTTAGATACGCCTCCAAATCCTTAATAAGAGTAGTAAAACAGATATTGTAGGCAATCATAATTGATGGATATAGTGAATTGAAATCAAAACATATTACCAATTTCCAAAAACCAACTATAGGATTTTCAACTAAACCGCCTTCGAAAAAAATAGCATCTACATCACGTTGAGTAAGAACAATTTGTTTGTGAGATGCCGCGTGATATAATTGTGCAACGCATCTCATTTGTTGTCCTCTTGTACAAAAATGTATCGGAATTACTCTTACAATTGACGATAATTCCATTACCGAAATCCAGACATTCAACTTCTCAAATAGCCTGATGACAAGTAACGAATCCATAACGTTATATTTCACAATCCGACTATTGTCTTTTATCATTTTCTGAATTTCTTCATCTTCGACATCTTCACCTTTTCGCTGTCTTCTTAAAATATTTTCAGTTCTGCTATATATTTCAAACATCTCATAATATTTCAAATCATCTTTTGATTCCTTCAAGAAGTATTTGGATACAGTATCCAACCTATAATCTGAAAGTTTATAGTCCATCTTTATATATTGATACATATCAAATGAAAGCCGTCCACTGCACATCGGAAGATACATCTTGTTAGCGCCACGACCACTACTTGACCATGATAAGTTCTTAATTTCGAAGGTACCTTCTGTAAGTCTAGATAGATTTGGCCATGAATCGCCCTGGTCAAGAATTCTAGCATCCATATAATCAAGGTCGAAACCATAGATATTGTAGCCAATAAATACATCCGGATCATAATCTCTAATCAGATCAAAAAACTTCTCAAACACTTCTTCTTCGTTATTAACGTTATAAATTTCTAATTTTCCACTAGGATCTATTTCTAATGCAGATTGAGAAGGCCCAATAATGATAATAATATCCTTTCTAATGCTGGAATTCATAAAAGTCAATGAAATCGAGAAAACTACATCCTCATCGTCATGTTTTTCCGGGAAGACACGATGATTATGAGAATAAGATTCAATATCAAAAGAACAAACTAATGGGCAAGAAAACCAAATATCCTTACACGCCATCATGGTTTTCCATTTAATCTCATACTCTCTCAGGGGTCTTATTGTGCCTTCTTTTGAAATTCTTTCTGGATCGTCTGGGTGGATCTCCTTTGCTTTCACGGTAAATCTATCAGTCATACTCATATTCTGCATGGAAAACATCTTGTTATATATAGGAATTGATGTCTCATGAAAAGAGAGTGAAATTTTACCATACCGGCGAGTATAGAGATTTCGGCATATTTTAGAAACATCATACATGTGGGTTACGGTATGAAATATCATCACAATAAATGGAAAGAGTTGTTCCTTTCCCTTCTTATTGGGCATCGAAAAATAATATAATTTATTTTGTTCAAGAAGATCCCATCTTTCTGGGGGAGGAATTTCTTTTCTTTCTAAACTTTTATCGATATCACCCATCAATTCAAGACAACGTTCATCATCCCAATCTACACGGTGACCGTAATTGTCTTTAAGCGAAGGTAGTTCCACTCTACAAAAAACTGGGAAATCTCTTACTCGAAGTAAACATGGTTCGCTGTTACGATTCATACACCATAGTCTCATCTCTGTACGGATTTCTCCATTTATATTTTCGGCCTTGTCATTTATTTCGATGTCAAAAGCATGAGCCTCTATATCTACATATTCCTTTGCTTTGAGCATAATATGTTTTTCTTTAAAACACATTATTTCCTTAATCAATTTTACGATCATCAAACCATTTTTGGACCATTCCCATTCTTGGCTCAAAATCTATTTTCTTAAAACACTTTAACAGCGTTTCACCGATTCGAGCAGAGTATTCATCTTTTAGTATTCTTTTCAATGAAAATAATATAGTCAATATACATTCTTTTTCACGGGAATAAGTATTTCTCCACTGGTAATGACTTATTTCCCAAGTACTAATTCCTTGTCTGGAGTCGTAAATTATTCCTCTAAGCCGATCATGTGATATGCCATCAAAACTATAATTTAGATTATCATCTAGAGTATGTTCCGGTATAAAATAAAGTGGTCTTAAATAATATAAAATCTTATCAATCATCTCTAATGGAAAAGTAATACCACCCCTCAAATAGAAGAGGGTAATCGAAAATATAATCGTCTCAAATGTATGAAGAACCCATCTTTTGTCATCAAGAAGAGATCTAGCCATCGTCTTACTACCTTCTAAATACCGAAGATAACGATCTGAACGAAACGGTTTCAGGAGTGGTTTAGTCATGTTATTAAATCTTATAACTCCCAGAGAGGCATTGGTATCTGAAGGAAGGCCATAATAATCAGGATCTTTTTGTTGTTCTCTGGACCATCTCATACCATTCCAATGACACCACCATCCATCCCTAAAATATACCATATCGTCTGATAGATTGACGTTTACATCTGTATATATATCAAGCATATATTTCATTCCTTCAAGACTATGAAAACGAACACAAATATCATCTTCATTAGAAAAATAACTCAAACGATCAAGATATTTATCCATGTTATATTATATTGCTAGTTTTTATTTTCATTTTCGATTTCTCATATAAAATGGAATCCCCGCAAAAAAATGAATCCTATCCGCAGCGAGATATAATGGTTTTTGGTGTAATACTATTCCTTTTCTTTGCATCATATGCATCGTTATTTGGGGTGACTGTCTGGGAATTAACTAAAAAAGAACCCGATGAGAACCTACTTTTTTTGGGAGATGAAGAAAGTCAACTCCAAGTCGTATCGTCTTGGAAAGATTTATATAATTTTTATACGGGAAATATCGACCGCAATCCTAAGCCGTATCAAGGTGAATATTTAGTGATACTGGATAGTAGTTCCGGAGTTAATTTTCGCGTAGTAGATGAAAAGGGAGTAGTTATGGGAAGTAGTGTCGAGCGCGGGGGGAACTTCGTAGAAAGTGTTGTTCCATTTAATAGTGGAGGTAGAAATATTAGTAATATTATTCTTCAATATCAGTCTATTCATAATGCCGTAGTTAGTCGTATTTCTATCAATACTAATTAATATATTTGAATGATCGATAAAATATCCCATCCTCTGGGTTTAAGATACGTTGATTAGTTTGGATTATATTGTATGTTTTATCGCCGGATTCTTCATCCATGACAATTTCCATACATTGAGATGTGAGCGGATCAACTTCAATCTGATTGAAACACAATATCCAACTACAAAAGGGATCATCTCCGGCATTTTTCTCATAGACCAAAAAAAATTTTAACTCATTTATCAAATGTTTAAATTCTAAATAACTCCATGTATATTTTATTTCTCCAAATTTTAACGTACAAAACTCATCAAAATAGGTCCGATATTCGTTACTATCTATTAAAAATTCGATACTATCATCATTTAATCTAAGTTTCATTTCGACGTTATCAAAAATCCAATATTCAAAATTTTCAAACATTTCCTTTGCATTGTTCTTAATAAGTAACTTGATAGCTTGTTCCCAATTATCACTGATTACAACGCCAGAAATATGATCAAGATATGCACTAGTATCGAAGTACAACATAAATGCTTTAACCATGATTAATTTTAAAGTTAAGCATTTCAATTCTAAAATCAATTTCATAGACCAAAATGACTATTTAAAAGTTAAGGGAGCTTTTTCTGGTAATTTGGATAAACCATTTTCCGGGAGAGCAATGGAATAACCTTCTTTTATCAGTTTGAATGCCAAATCGATAGCTTTTTTATTTTCATCATCTGTAAAAAAGCTATTTTTATTATTGGATGGAACTCCGATAGTATTAAATTCATCTCTAATTATTCCCCGGTCACATTACCTTTACCTATCACCAAAAACAAAATATGTATTTCTATTCTGTTTAACTGTATATCTTTTTACTATATAAATGTTAACCATCTTTTATAAGACGGAAATATATAAGATTCTTATATATTTAAAATGTTTGTCACTAATCTGAAGCCGCGAGAATTGGCTACACAAACATATGTTCAAACACAAGTAAATCTAGCAATTCCAACGGGAACTGTTCAAGAAATTAATGCTGGACATGGTTTATCGATTACAGGTGGATTGGGATCAATTACTACTACTGGGACAATTCGTCTACTTGCCGATATTGGCGACTTAACAGATGTGTCTATCAATACACCGGTTGCTGACCAAGTATTAACCTGGGATATTGGGACGTCAACTTGGATGCCAAAAACATTTGTCGGTAGCGGAACTAGTGCATTGGTTTGGGATGATATTGGAAATGCTCAAACATTGAGCGGCCAGGCACATAAAATTTTGAAGGTAAATGCCGCAAGCGATGAGATACAATTTGTAACAAATCAACTTGTTTATGCACCGGATATTATTTCCGGAGTCGGAATTACACACACATTTCAAGGAGGAGATAACGGTGCGGTATTGCGACTTGATACCGATTTATCAGAAATTTATACCACTAATGTCAGTACAGCAGATACAACAATTGTAATTGTTGATGAAAACGGTAATCAGAGAAGAATTAGAAGTGCTAATTTTGGTTTAGATACCTTGTACAATCCAATTACAAATCCTTTTCTTAGATCAGAAGGAATTAGTGTTGTTTCTCCTGTAACCTATGACTCAGCCTCGGCTACTTTCGGATTAAACGATGAGCGATATAAGATTAATTTTATTGAGGCCGAGAGTTTTGGAATTGTTGGAGTTCTACCAATAGAAAGCGGTGGCACATCTGCCTCTACGGAAGAGGATGCTAGGGATAATTTGGGGTTAGCCTATAATGAAGATATTATGACCTACAATGACCCGGAGTTTATAGGAACCATGCAAGGGACAGATATACTTATAAGACCATATTATCTTGCGGATGGCTTATCGATTGATAATCAGGCAACTGGTTATTCTGGTGGAATTGCCGTATTGAATACCGATGGAGAATTTATTACAGTTACATTAACAACCGGTGCGGGTGGTGAGATATTAACTGCTACTCCATCCGGTGGAAATTATAATTATCAGGATTTTTTAGATTGGAACAGTTCACCTCAAACAGGATATATCAGTCAAGGGGCGAATATCGATGCCACGGTCACTTATCAGGCCAGAACCGGATATATTAATTTTGGTCAAACTACCGGAGAGAGTGGATATGGAATTGGATATGATGGAAAATTTTGGTTTAGAGAGAAGGGGCAAGATTGGTTGAATACTATTCCGTTCACTCTTCAAAATGCGACCAATGTAATTGATACTCCGAATCCAGACGATGGTTCAATTCTCATTTATGACGGAACTAGATTTAATTTCTATACCGTTAATGGAGACATGAGCATGACCAATTATGGTACGATGAGTATAACCGCGAGTAGTATCCAGCCAACGTCAATTGCAGCGAGTAGTGATGGTTTGACAGTAGAGATTAATCAGTATGAATTTGGAACCCTAACTGGTTTAAATACCGGAAGTACCATACAGGAACAACTCAATACGGGCATAAGTATTAATCCTTCGAATCAAGGTGATATCATCTATAGAGGAGATGATAGATGGTATGCATTGAATTATGAGCCGGCTTCGGATAAGGTATTATGTTCCATTGGATTGAGCATTCCATCTTGGGATTATGTTTCTGAAACGTTCTTTGCAGATGATAATTATGTTTCTGGAGATGGAATTGTTTATGTTAGTAGCGACGGAGTAAGTGGTGCTTTATATACAGATATGAGTACTATTCTTACACAACACAGTGGAGTAAGTGGAGGTATCGAACTTGTAAATGGAATATTATCCACCGATCTTTCTCAGCTTCCAGAAGTTACCGCGTTCAATATCGATGATTATAGTATGGTGGTTAATGATTTGAGCGATGGTACGGCTTTAGATCGACGTATCGGTGTGAGTAATTTTATAAGTAATTTTGCTGGAGATGGTTTATCATTTAGTGGAGGTCAACTTACCTTAGATACCGATTCAGATATTATTCCCTTTGCAGACAATCAATATGATCTTGGTTCGGATAGTAATCGATGGGCAGAAACATATACATATCGTCTTTTCTTGCACCCTTATGCTACCACCGGAGCCGCTGGAAGTGGTAGTCAGATAGGCGAAATGATTTATGTCTCAAATGCAGGAAGTCCACTACTCGCGGTTTGGAATGGTAGTGTATGGAAAACAACATCTCTAACGTAAATAAACAAGAGGTATATTAAAATATATATATGGCTTCCTTAAATCTTGATTTTAATCAATTTTCATTTACAAATTATCTTAGAACTATTAACGGGAATTTACGTAAAACTATTTTTTACATACCAATGATAAATGGAATGAACAAAAAAGTTTTAGATAGCATGCTGGGTGTTGTTAACCCAGACGACACTGAAACGACTATTATCGATCCAGAACTTTTATATGCAAATTGGGAAAGTAAGAATAATTATCAAGATTATGCCGTTGAAATACAACTTTTTCTTGGACCAGATAACGGGAATTTTGACACCCCGTATGCTTTATTACAGAATATGTCGGCGTTTCTAATTCAGTATTACTTTTTCGTGAAAAGAAATGTTAATTCGATACTTCCCAGATTAGTTGGATTAAATCAGCCAGGTTATTATATTCAGACGACTAATTTATACTTATTTTTTAAAGATGATCGTATACGAGGAGCTGGAAATCAGACTATATCTACTATGTGTGAAAATAATTATTTGTTTATTGATGGCGATGAGAATAAAAGAATCTATATCTCAAAAAATACAAGTCTTCTCAACTGGTGTGGATGTTTTGCTCCTCAAGATCCTATTACCAAAGCGGTTGGTTTTGAAGTTCCAAATGAATGTGATCCATTGTGCGTTGCCCAGCCATCGATAAAATTATGGTCTCAATCGGCAAACAAAATAGAATGTAATTCGGCGGTTTGTATAATTGGGCAGATCACTATAAACATACAAGATAGCAGCGATCGGAGTTATAATATCAATCAAATTGGTAGTGCATGTGAGAAAAATAGTAGCGATGAACAACCATGTCGATGTGTTATCGATAGCGATTTTGCATCGCTACTAACCAAAATTGGCGCTCCAGGTACCGATGGAAAACCGAGTGGTATGGATGTATCATCTACATTTTATAGATATTGTCCAAATGCTATCTGTTTGATTACAGATTATACTCAAGGGGGTACTACAGTGATCCCATGTAATAGTCTTAATCCGGCAGCAACCGGTATAGGAGAAGAGAACTATGCTACGGGGGAAACAACATATACATTTGGTGTCGATTTAAATAGCGGTATTCTTGGTATTGTTGTACTATTCATCTTTATCCCACTTATCTTTTTATTTTTTATTGCTATTGTTAAGAATAGTCAAGAGATTTCAGTTAACAGCAAACGTCCACCTACTCACCTCCAGGCTGATAATCATTAGTCTCATAAAATTCTTCCATTTCGGTCGTAACCAATTCTAATCCACCAACCTCAATTGTTTCAGACATTTCCTGTTCATTGATAAGCAACATATAGGTGACAAAGTCTTGACGAAAATCATATTCCTCACGGAGGGTCAGTTTTCGTCCCTCTAACTTAGGAAAATATCCTTTTTCATATACACTATCAACAACTTCTTTAAAATCATTATCGAAATCTAAAACCACCAATCCCAAATCAAAATTCTTATCCGCAAAATAAAAATAGGCAATCATTAGAAGTGTAATATTTAAATTTTGCCAATGTGGAATACGTTTAACAATCCTCAACACACGTTGTGGATCTCCAACTCCAAAAACTTCTATCTGAGAAAGAACCTGTTTTTCGAGTGATTCTTCTGGACTGATCTGAGTTTTAAATTTTCTTTTATCTAACAGACCGGACGTATCTGTCTTATTCAAACGTTCTTCTTCAAGTTTTTTTCTCTTCACAAAGATATCCATTCTTTTTAATCCCCTCATCTATTTAAAAATGTCATCGTTATATTACGGCGATAGTATGAGTGAACTTATTGATCATAGTAAGATAGAGAGAATTCAAGATTATTTGAATAGATTGATAACAAATTTTGAATCTGAGGATGAGTATATGACGGTTGGTATAGATGAAGACGATGGTATGTATGTTGTCGGGGCATATATAGAAGATAAATTTACTGAAAAATTAAAGATTATCACCGTTAATATTCCAGAAGAATATAAAGGTTACGGAACTTGTATTGCAGTCCTTATATTTTTATTGAGAAAGCTATATAACAGTATATTAATTGACAAAGAAGATATCATTCATTTCAAAGGGTATGTTGAAGTGATAAGTAATGATCACGAAGCAGCAGGTAAATGTTATCAAAGATCATTTGAGGCATTGGGTTTTGAATTGATTGATAATACAATTGGTAGAGATGGATCTTCTAAATTTTATATGTATTTTGAAAGAGAACGAGGTGAACAAATAGTAGAGGATATTGTATATACTAGTACCAGAAGCAATTTAACATATATAATATCTATGGATAATATAACCGTTTCATAAAACCGAAAATTAAATAGCTTTCTGTTCAATAAAAAGAACGAGATACGTTATGGAGAAGGATACCACATATCTTAAATTCTACGCCACACCATCGGTAAACTGTAGTTGTGTTGATGAAAATGAAGATTATCTTCCGATTTCTCGTCGTTTTCGTCATTTCTATGAACGGGTTAAACGGGGAGAAAAACAGGTCGCTGTGATGAATGATATGGCTTTGAGAAAGATGTGTTGTCGTGTCAATTTTCTAAACTTTCCAACTCAGCCGATGATTGAAAGAAGTAAGAATCGCGTGTTTAATGATGTACAAAAACATGTCATAAGCGAGGATACTCGAGAGTTGGGTTTCGGTGTTCCTCCACCAGAGTTTCCCATACTCTAATTTAAATTATCTATATATAGATAATTAAGAAAATGGTATCATACCATAAACGGCGCGCTCATCGGCTCCACTATAGAATCCTGGCATACCGTCATCTAGAGACAAAGTCGTACCGTCCCACCAAACATAACTCAATGACATGTCCTGTTTGACCACAACGTTGAAACGGGATTTGCCCGTGTCATGTTTCCACTCTCCCGCGCGACATATAACTGCCCACAGAACAACAATCTCATCTGGCGAATCTATCGGAACTGTTGTCCTCGAATCTATTGAGAACAATATGTCATCAGACTCGCATGTGATATTGACTGGGGCCGTGGGCATGTCAAATACATTGTATATAAATGCATTGATAACAGGCCCCAGGCTGCCGATGCGCGAGATGACCTCCGCCTTTCCATCGACGACCAAATGACAATACCAGTCGTTGTCACGCTCGAAAACGGTGAATATCTCATTGTTTCCCTCGAAATCTGTGTTCGAGAAACGGAACACCCAATCTCCATTGGTTTTAGAGATGTACAGTGACGGGGCCTTCTCGTCTAGAATCTTTGTGTTTGTGAAGACTCGGTACACAACGAACACCAATCTTCTCATCGTCACTTGCCTATTCTCAATCCGGTGAGGGAGATGAGGCACGGTCCGATGAATCACTCCAAAGAGAAATTTGGTACGAATGAACTTCTCAAGTGCATCGTGTCCAGTGAAAACTTCTGCCATTGTGAGAGAAGAGAGTATTAAATATGTACAATTTTATTTTGATTTTCAATTTTATCCGAGAAGTATATTTCAATTCTTGATTAATATTTTAGAGATTATCACCAAACGATTCAAAAACATGTCTATTTCCTATTTCGGGCGGATATTCCTCACCCACAATCGCTTCGTGATATCTTCCTGCTAAAAACTCATAAACAGTTTTTGCCATTCCATCCATATAAGGTATGATATTCTCCAGAATATTTATGGATTCTTTACATTGCTCGTTATTCTCTGGTTTTTTACCTTTATCCCAATAAGTACGTATAGTAGTATCGTCGTTATCAAAACCGCGGATAAAAATTTTAGCTCCAATACCACAAATTAAATCTTTATATTCGTATATTCCCTTGATATATACACCATTAACCATATCTCCAATAGTAGTTTTCATACCATGCCATATGACGCTTTCATGTGAGATAAGTTTAATCTTATCATAATCTGATATATCTATATGTGTATGTAAAGTACGGTAAACAGGTTCATCTCTCTATGTACTATGTGTATATTTAGCACGTGGAGAAGTATTCCTCTTTAATAGAATCCACCGTTTACCATTCTTATATTTCTTGACAATATACAGCTTTCCGTCTCTACCTTTCATTTCTGTACCCACCTTTTCAGCACTAGCGCTATACCCATTTCCAAGTGGAGTATTCTCCTTTCCGGTGTATCTCTTTTCTTGTGTATTTTTGCATACCAACATTTTAATATGTGGAAGTTTTTTTTGAGTAATTGCCCGGCGAGAAAAAAGTGTATTATCATATGAAGGTGTAAAAATTATCTCTCCAAATGAAATTGAATCTCCTAAAAAAATTAAGAGATATAAATGGAACCCGCGCTCGCTCCGCGGGTCCCGTACGAATTATGGATGTATATTCTGGATCGTCCCGAACTAAAAGGAAGTAGTGGAATTTTACGAATGGTTTGTAAAGATTGGAAAATGTATATAAAGAAAAAGAAAACCAACCCAAAAGAAACGGTTAGATCGATTTCTCTCCTAAGTTTTTCACTCTCTAACTTATCACTATCAAAAACTAATGTATGTCAATATATAGCAAACGAAGGTCATCTCGACGTTTTAAAGTGGGCTCGGGAGAACGGTTGTCCTTGGAACTCAGAGACATGTGCATATGCAGTGTGTATGGGTCATCTTCACGTGCTAAAGTGGGCTCGAGAGAATGGTTGTCCTTGGGATGATAGGACATGCTTAGAAGCAGCGAAAGGAGGTCATCTTCACGTGCTAAAGTGGGCTCGAGAGAACGGTTGTCCTTGGGATAAATATACATGTACATATGCAGCGAAAGGAGGTCATCTTCACATTCTAAAATGGGCTCATGAAAATGGTTGTCCTTGGGATGAATGGACATGTGAAGGTGCAGCATCTGGAGGTCATCTCTCCATCTTGCGATGGGCTCGAGAGAACGGTTGTCCCTGGAATGAATGGACATGTGAAGGTGTAGCGAAAGGAGGTCATCTCGACGTCTTAAAGTGGGCTCGAGAGAACGGTTGTCCTTGGAATGAAGAGACATGTGCACGTGCA
>Ga0105055_10008506_pt1 | contig 13337 bp, 10 predicted proteins | sample BON03_FD_78090 | JGI IMG/M metagenome (GOLD analysis project Ga0105055, IMG submission 78090) | Freshwater microbial communities from Lake Bonney liftoff mats and glacier meltwater in Antarctica - BON-03 | ecosystem: Environmental > Aquatic > Freshwater > Ice > Glacier meltwater | place: Lake...
CTGGCGGCCCAGGCGTCCGAGGGCTCGGGCGACTGGCTGGCCGCGGCCCAGTACTGGGGCAGCCTGCTCCAGCGCGACCCGGGCAGTGAACGTTACGCCCAGGGGCTGGGCCAGGCCCTGCGCCAAACCGGCAACTATGGCGATGCCGTCCAGGTCCTGCGCCAGGGCGTCGAGCAGAACCCGGAATCCGAACCGCTGCTGGCCGAACTGGGCAAGGCCCTGCTCGCCGCCGGCCAGCGCGACGAGGCAATCGGCGCCCTCAACAATGCCGCGATCATGAACCCGAACGACTGGTCGGTGCAGTCGGCCCTGGGCATCGCCAACGGCATGGCCGGCAGGCCCCAGGTCGCCGACCAGCACTACCGTCAGGCCTTGGCGCTGGCCCCCAACAATCCCGTCGTCCTCAACAACTACGCCCTCCACCTTGCGATCAACGGGCGTCTGGACGAAGGGCTGGCAATCATGGAGACCGCCGCCGCCAGCCCCGGTTCGACGACCCAGATGCGCCAGAATCTGGCGCTGCTGCTGGCGGTTGACGGCGACATGGCGCGGGCCGAGCAAATCGTGCGCGGCGAACTCCCGCGTGAGTCGGCCGATCGCCAGATGGCCTTCCTGAAGACGCTCTCCTCGGGTGACCTGATCAACCTGGGCGGCATCGTCGATCAGTCCGGCCTCATCATCGACAGCAGCCAGTTGGCGGCGCCGGCGGGCACCGGCAACGTCGCCGACCTGACCAACGTCGGCGCCGACGACCCGGGTTTCCTCGAAGACCAGCCCGGCGTCACGGTGATCGATCAGGAAGTGCTGGTTGCCCCGACATTGAGCGCACCGGCGGCCGAACAGAGCCTTGCCGGGCAGCAGGTTGCCAATGCCGAGGACGAACTGGCGCCGATGATTGTCGCGCCTGCCGCCGAACCGGTCGCGGAGGCCCCACCCCAGACCCTGCTGGAGCAATCAGCGGCCCTCTCGGCGAGCCTTGCCGATGCACTCGACGGCGCCGTCCCCGCCGCGGCCCAGTCCGTGCCGGCGGTCGAACCTCCCGCGCCGCCACCCGAAGACAGCCTGGCCGCGGCGGTCACGTCAGAGGTGGTTGCTCCTGTGGCCGTGCCGGTGCCTGCCGCCGAGCCCGAAGCCGTGCCTCCCGGCCCTGCCTGGCGCGTGCAGCTTGCTTCGCTTGCGACCCGGGATGCCGCCGAGCGCGGCCGCAGCAAGGCGCTGGCCGATCATGCCGGGCTGCTGGGCGCGCAACGGGTCGATGTCGTCGCCGCCGTGCTCGACAACGGCACTACGACCTGGCGTGTGCTGGCCGGGCGTTATGCCGAAAAGTCCGGCGCCATCGCGCTGTGCGAAGCCTTGCGCGTCGAAGGCGGTGAATGTTTCGTGATGAAGGACAACGCAGGGAGCTGACCTTGGCGCCGCAGGACGATGCGATGCTTCACCTGCGTGCCGCCACGGCTGCTGACGTGCCGGCGTTGCAGGCCTGCGCCGAGCAGGCCTATGCGCGTTACATCTCCCGCATCGGACGGCGCCCGGCGCCGATGGATGCCGACTTCGCGGCCCTGGTCGGGCGCAGGCAGGTCGTCGTTGCCGAGTATGACGGCGGGTTGGCCGGCTATGTCGTGACCGTGTTGTGCGACGACCACCTGCACGTCGAGAACATTGCGGTGCTTCCCGGCCTGCAAGGCATGGGGGTCGGCAGCCGCCTGCTCCACCATGCCGAACAGGCGGCACGGGAGGCCGGCCGGGAATCCGTCGTCCTCTACACCAACGCGGCCATGAGCGAGAACCTCGCCTGGTATCCTGGCCATGGCTATGCCGTGACCGGCCGGCGGATGGAAAATGGCTTTGATAGGGTGTTCTTCTGCAAGACCCTGGCTGCGGCCGGCTGACCGGCCTGCAGAGCAGGCCCTGCCCCGCGGCTCACTCCTGGAAGGTCGCGATGACCTGGATGATGGCCGGGCCGATCAGCACGATGAAAAGCACAGGCAGGAAAAACAGGATCATCGGCACGGTGAGCGCGGCCGGCAGCGAACCGGCCTTCTGTTCGGCGCGCGCCATGCGGTCGTCGCGGTTCTCGCGGCTGAGCACGCGCAGCGCCACGCCCAGCGGCGTACCGTATTTTTCCGACTGAATCAGCGAGGTGGTCAGCGCCTTGATCGGTTCGGCTCCGGTGCGTGTCGCCAGATTGTCGAGCGCCATGCGCCGGTCGCCCAGATAGGCCAGTTCGGCGGTCGTGATGCCGAATTCCTCGGCCAGGATCGGCGACATCTCCGAAAGTTCGTGGGCGACGCGCACGAAGGCCTGCTCCAGCGAGATGCCGGCCTCGACGCAGATCACGATCAGATCGAGCGCATCGGGGAAACCCTTGATCATCATCTGCTGGCGTTTCTTGGCCGTGTTGGCGACCACGATATCGGGTGCCAGGTAGCCGAGCCCGGCGGCACCGGCACAGATCAGCAGCTTCAGCAGGGGATCAAAATCGGCTTTCTTGGCCGAGAAAAGGATCAGCGCGATCACGCTGGCCATCACCAGGGGCAGCACCAGGCGGGCGAAGACATAGGCGATGGCCGGCCCCTGGCCGCGCAGGCCGGCCTGGTTCATCTTTATACGCAGCTCAGGCGAACGGGCCTTTTCCATCAGGTTGAGGCGGTTGAGCACCGTCGTCATCAGGTTCTGCGAGCGCGTTTCGCGCCGCCGCAGGCTGGCCTGCCGGTTGGCCTCGAACTTGTTCCTCTGCTGGGCCTGCAGTTCCTCGCGGCGTCGCGACAGATACTTCAGGCGGTTGTCGCGCCCGTCGCTCTGCAGGAACGGCATGGCGATCGCGATGATCGCCAGGAAGGCCCCGAGACTCGACAGGACAAGGATGATGTTCTGTGTGGTGAGCATGGCCGGGGCCCTAGACCTCGAACTTGATCATGCTGTTCATGATCAGCGTGCCCGTTGAAATCAGGGTGACACCGCCGGCGATCATCCAGTGCCCCATGTCGCTCTGCCACAGCAGGCTGATGTATTCGTAGCTGGTCAGCATCATCAGCAGGGTCATGCAGAACGGCAGCGAACCGATGATCATGGCGGTGGTGCGCGCCTCGGCGGTCATCGACTTGATCTGGTCCTGCATCTTCTTGCGCTCGCGCAGCACGCCCGACAGGCCCGAAAGCGTTTCGGCGAGGTTGCCGCCGGTCTGCTGCTGGATCGCCATGACGATGGCGAAGAACTTGTACTCGGTCGTGGGTATGCGCTTGAGGCCGCGATCAAGCACCTCGTTCAGGGTCTGGCCGATCTTGATGCCCTCGACGATCTGGTGGAACTCGGTGTTGACCGGTTCGGGTGCCTCGCGCGCCAGGATGTTGAGGCATTCGTTGACCGGCAGACCCGACTGCACGCCACGCACGATGACGTCGACGGCATTGGCGAAGTTCTTGGTGAACAGGGCCTGACGCTTCTTGGCGCGGCGCTTGAGCCACCAGCGCGGCAGGCCGAGCGTGCCGACGATGAAGACCGGGATTATGCCCCACGGCGGATAGCCCAGGGTCATGTAGCCGACCGAGGCGACGACACCGACGATCAGGCTGACGATGTAGAACTTTCTGGACGTCATCTTGACGTTGGCCTGCAGCAGCATGTCCTGCAGGGTCTTCTTGTTCTCCACCTTCTTGCGCTGGTCCTCGAGTTCCTTGAGTTTTCCCTGGATCTGACGGCGCCGGGCGGTGGAGGCGTCGCCGCGGCCGCCGGTGCCCTTGGCGCTGCGCCGGGCGGTTTCGCCGGTGACGTTCTGCAGCCGCTTGCGGTAGCGCGCGTTGGTCGCGTTCATGGTGTAGATGCCGAAGCCGACCAGGGCCAGGGTCAGCAGCAGGCCACCGGCGACAATCGCCATGAGGGCGGATTCATTCACCGGCAGCCATCGCCTGCAGGCAGGTCACAAGCTCCTTCTCCTTGCCGAAATAGCGCATCCGGTCATAGAAGCTGGGCCGCAGGCCGGTGTATTTGTGGCGCCCGATGATCCTGCCGTCGGGACCCTCGCCCTCGAAGTCGAACAGCAGGATGTCCTGCAGGGTGATGACGTCGCCCTCCATGCCGAGCACTTCGGTGACATGGGTGATCTTGCGCGAACCGTCGCGCAGACGTGCGGCCTGGATGATGACATTGACCGATCCGGCGATCTGCTCGCGCACGGTCTTGGTCGGCAGGCTGTAGCCGCCCATGGCGATCATGTTCTCGATGCGGCTGATGCATTCACGCGGATTGTTCGCGTGGATCGTGCCCATCGAGCCGTCATGGCCGGTGTTCATGGCCTGCAACAGGTCGAATGCCTCCTTGCCGCGCACCTCGCCCACGATGATGCGTTCGGGCCGCATGCGCAGGCAGTTCTTGACCAGGTCGGTCATGGAAACCGAGCCGACGCCTTCCAGGTTGGGCGGGCGTGTCTCCAGGCGTACGACATGGGGCTGCTGGAGCTGCAGTTCGGCCGAATCCTCGCAGGTGATGACACGCTCGCCCTTGTCGATGAAGGCGGTCAGGCAGTTCAGCAGCGTCGTCTTGCCCGAACCGGTGCCGCCCGAAACCATGACGTTGAGGCGGCAGTGGCCGATCAGCTTGACCAGTTCTGCGCCCGCCGGGGAGATCGACTTGAAATCGACCAGGTTCTGAAGCTGCAGCTTGTCCTTCTTGAACTTACGGATGGTCAGTGCGGCGCCGTCGATCGCCAGCGGCGGGGCGATGACGTTGACGCGGCTGCCGTCGAGCAGGCGCGCGTCGCAGATCGGGCTGGCCTCGTCGACGCGCCGGCCGACTGCCGAGACGATGCGCTGGCAGATGTTCATGAGCTGCGCGTTGTCGCGGAACCTGATGTTGGTCAGCGTGATCTTGCCGTTGACCTCGATGTAAACCTTGGTCGGGCCGTTCACCATGATGTCGGCGATATCATCGCGCTCGAGCAACGGCTCCAGCGGGCCCAGGCCCAGAATGTCGTTGCAGATGTCGACGATCAGACGCTGCTGCTCGACGCCTGAAAGGACCAGCGCCTTCATCGAGATGATCTCGGAGACGACGTCGGAAATTTCCTCGCGCACGGTCGCCGAAGGCATCTTGGAAAGTTCGGTGAGATCGACCGATTCGATCAGGGTGTTGAAGACGCTGATCTTGGTGTCGTTGTAGCGCGCGTCCTGCTCGGGCGTCATCGGCGGCAGGTCGCTTTCCTTGCCGTCCTTGATCTTGGCTTCCTTGGCACGCGCCCGGTTCTGGCGCGTCTCGGCCTGGCGGAGGTCGGAGGCCTCGGCGCGGGCGCGGCCTTCGGAGCGCTGCCTGGTTTCGGGCGCGGCGGCAGCGGCGGGTTGCTCGGGCTCCGGTTCGGATTCGGGCGTCTCTGCCGCTGCGGACGGGGCTGCCGGGGCGTCGTCGTCGTCGCGGTCGACCAGCTTCAGGGCGGGCTTGGGGGCCTCATCCGTTGCCGCCGGGGACGCGGGCGCGGATTCGGCGGGCGCGGAATCACGGGGCGCAGTGTCGGGTTTGGCGGTCTCATCGGCATCCGGCAAGGCGTCAGCGGGCGCTTCCTCGCGCGGCGGCGGGGTAGCAGCCTTTTTCTCCGGCGGACCTTGCCTGCGACCGAACACCTTGCCCTCTCAATTCCTGGTTCAGGGCTTTTTCTTGAACAAGCCCAGGCTCAGCTTTCCCTTTTTGCGCCCCTTGACCCTGGTCACGGTGCGGCCGGTCAGGGCCTTGGCCAGTGCGATGTAGGATTCGACCGCCTTGTGCTTGCGGTTCACGTCGCCCAGCATCTGGCCGTTGTTGGCCGCCTGACCGAAGACGATCACATCATGGGGCACCATGGCGACCGGCGCCACGCCCATGGCTTCCTCGAATTCCTTGGCCGGAACCTCGGTCTTCCTGGAGAGTCCGCTGTGGTTCAACACCACCTTGACCTTGCTTTCCTCGCCCCTTTCCTTGTTGAGCACCTCGACGATGTTCTTGAGGTCGCGCAGGGCGGCAAGATCCTGAACCCCGATGATAACGGCTTCGTCGGCCTCGACCAAGACCTGGCGAACCCAGTCGGTCCAGAGATGGGGCAGGTCGATCACCACATTGGCGGTATGCTGGCGGATGAAGTTCAGCGCCTCGCTGAGGGCATCGGGATCGATGTTGGCATCGTTGTCCAGGCTGGCGCGGTTGCCCAGGACGGCGACCCGCTCGCTGTGGTGCAGCAGGTAACGCTGGTAGAGCTGTTCGTCGATCCGGTCGGGCGAGGCCAGGATATCCTCGATGCCCTGGCTGACCTCCAGGTTGTAGGCAAAGGCTACGGTGCCGAAACACAGATCGAGATCGAGCACCGTGACGTCTTCGTCGAGCACCGTGCCGATGGCCCAGGCGACGTTCTCGGCCACGGTCGAGGTGCCGACGCCGCCCTCGGCGCCGTAGAAGGCAAAGACGCGGGCCAGTTGGGGGGCGTCGGGGTCGATGAAGATGCGCTCGGCGGCCTCGATCAGCGCGCCGATGGTGAGAGGCGCCAGCAGATAGTCCGAAATGCCGCGGCTGATCAGGGCGCGGTACTGGACGATGTCGTTGTCGGTGCCCACGAGCAGGACATGGGTTCCGGCATCGCAGTTCTCGGCCAGGGAATCGAGCAAGCCCAGCAGCTCGTCGCCCGACAATGCCGTCTCGACCAGGATCAACTGGGGCGTGGGCACCTGGGTGTAACGCGAGATAGCGGCAGGCAGGTCGCCCTCGAAGACTTCGACATGGCAATGGTGCAGGCGCCGGTCGCCGGCAGCCTTCTCCAGAATCTCGCGCGTTTCCGGCGAGGTCGCGAATGCGTTGATCGAAATACGGAGAATGACGCAGCCTCCCTGAAACGTTTCTGTGGTTACTGGCCGACGTCGACGATCGACGTGTCCGAAGACGAGTACTCGGCGCCGGTGATCTGACCTTTGCGGAACAGGTCGATCACGATGGCCGTGCGCTGGCCGTCGCGCGGTTCCATCTGGGTCTTGCCGTAGAGATCGGACGGGTCGGCCAGCATCAGGCCCAGGTTGTGCTGGGTGGCGCAACCGAAGTTGGCCGAATTGGCGTTGAGCAGATTGTGCGAGGATTCCTCGTACCAGTAGCCGCATTCAGGCACGACCTCAGTATAGCTGATGAAGCTCAGGGTCAGGCCCTCGGCGGGCAGCGTGGGATCGACGCCGACCAGCACCTCGCTGCGCGCCAGGCCGCGATCGATCGCGGCTTTCTGGACCAGCGCCGCGAAATCCTCGCGCCCGCTGCCGCCCATGGTGACGATCAGCGGCGCCTGGCCGCGCTCGACATAACTCGCGACAAAGGCGTCGAGCAGCGTGTTCTCCGCAGTGGTCAGTGTGCCGCTCTGGGTTCCATAGACGACGGTCTCGATGACCTCGCTCTCGACCCCGATGGGATAGCGCGCGCGATAGTCGGTCTCCTCCTGGTTCGCCGGTGAGGTGCCGTAATGGCAGGACGCCAGCAGCGCACTGATGTCGAGCACGGCGACAAGAGGCAAGGCATGGGAAATCCGGGTGCTGGTCATGGCCTACTCCACGATGAAGCCGACATCGGCGGGCACCTCGCCGGGCGCGGGCAGTTCGCGGCGCGTTCCATAGACCCCGGTCAGGCGGCCCATGAAGTATAACTCGATATCGGAAGGCGGCATGAAGCCGTCGGTCGGGGAAGCCGAGGAATCGGGCGTGATCGGCCGCACCACATAGGGTGTCACCAGAATCACCAGCTCGGTTTCCAGTTTGGTGAAGCTGGTGCTGCGGAACAGCGTGCCCAGGACGGGGATGTCCTTGAGGCCGGGGAAACCCTGGATGCTTTCGGCCAGATCGTTCTGCAGCAGGCCGGCGATGACCAGCGAACCGCCCGAGGGCAGATCGACCGAGGTCGTCGCGCGCCGCACGGTCAGGCTGGGCACCTGGAATCCCTGGATGACGATCTGGTTCTGGGTCGAGATCGCCGAGACCTCGGTGTTGATGTGCAGGCTGATGCGGTCGTCCGAAAGCACGATCGGGGTGAATTCCAGGACGACGCCGAAATTTTTGTACTCGATGGTCACCGAGCCATTGTCGCCCGGCACGGGGATCGGGAATTCGCCGCCCACCAGCACCGTCGCCAGTTCGCCCGAGATCGCGGTCACGGTGGGCTCGGCCAGGGTCTTGATCAGGTTGTTGGCCTCAAGAACGTTGGTCGCCGTGGTCAGCCGGTCCGATGTGGTCGAGACCGTGCCGAAGGTGTTGGCGGTGTCCCCGGTGCCCGTGAGCAGCCCGATGGCGGCGCCAAATGGCTCGAATCCCGGCGTCCAGTTGGTGTCGATGCCGAATTCCTTGGTCGCCTGGCGGTTCATTTCCGTGAAGCGGACCTTGAGCAGGACCTGCTGCTCGTTGCGCACGTTGAGCAGGTTGACGATGTTCTCGAGCGGCGCGAAACGCGCGGCGATGGTCAGCGCGTTGGCCGAGACCAGGGGCGTCGAGACCGTGCCGGTCAGCGCCAGGTTCTCGTTGATCGAGACGACGTCGATGTCCTCGTCGGGCATCAGCAGGTCGAACATCTCGTCAAGCGCGGACAGATCGACCTCGACGCGGATGTCCAGGCGGGCGATCTGCTGGCCGCTGGCGTCCAGGAACAGCACGTTGGTCGAACCGACCTGGTTGCCCAGCAGATAGACCAGCCGGGGCGATTTCACGATGACGTCGGCGACGCCCTCGTTGGTCGCCAGAACATCGCGCACGTCAACAGGCAGGCGCACGACGCGCGCCTTGTTGAGCGGCAGCGAAACCATGATCTGTTCGTCGCTGGCGGTCGCGATCTCGATCGCGTCGGTCGAGGGGGCACCCACCTGATCGGCGGATGCCTGCAGGGCCCCGCCCAGAAGGAGCGCGGCCAGCAGCGGCCGGAACAGGATCGCGAACACGCGGTGCATGATGGTTTCCGTGGCCATGGCCTATTGCGACGAAAAGTCGAGATCCTGGGGCGCAGTGCCGCGGTAAACCCGCACCTGTCCCTCGGATCGGCTGGAGTCGCCATCGCCATCGCCCGTGCTGCTGCCGTTGCCCGTGCTGAGGCCATCGAGATATTCGCTGAGATCGAGCACGTCACCGGCGGAATTGTCAGCCGGCGCGACGGCGCTTGCGTCGTAGGGCTCGAGAAGACTCTCGGGAGGCGGCGGCATGGTCAGTCCGTACATCAGGTCGATGGACGAACGGTTCATCTCGTAGTCGGTCGTGTAGTCGGCAAGGCGTGTTTCGTCGCCGGGTTGATCGCCGCGCAGGACGAGCGACAGCGTGCCTTCGCGCGTCGCCAGAATGATCTTCTCGGCCTGTTCGGGCGCCACCTCCAGGGTCACGGTTCCCAGGCTGTCGAGAGAAGGCAGGCCGGTGTCCTCATCGAAGTTGCGGTCGATGTAGAGGACACGGATATCTTCCATAAGAGCCTCGCTGAAACGGCGCGGATCCTTGACGAAGAAGGGCTCGAACTCGGAGTCGTTCCACTCGACCGTGGCCTCGTAGTCGAAGATCAGGTCGACACGGTCGCCGGGCCTGATGAAGGCGGAAACGGTGCGTGTCTCGTCCAGATCGATGGTCACGGCGCGCATGCCGGGCAACAGCAGGGAGGTGATGTAACCGTCCTGGCCCGCCAGGATCAGCCGTTCGGGCACGATCGGCTCGCCCGCGTCCAGGCCGGAAGCCGAAAGCGCACCGCGCAGGGTGTTGAGGTCCATGCTGCCCTCGCGGATCCAGCTACGTTCGATCAGCTCGGCAGGCATGTCGAGCCAGACCCAGTCGCGGTCGGAAAGCACGGTGCCGGGCGTGATGTCGCTGTTGGCGACCAGAATGCGGGCGGAATCGGGCACGCGTCGGCCCAGGAAGGCGCTGACCGCGTAATCGGGGCTGTAGCGGTTCCGGTTCTCCGAGAGTTCGCCTTCGATGGCGCTGCGCAGGATCAGCCGCAGGCTGCCCAGCGCATCGGCGACTGCGACCGCCTGGGCCTGGTTGGGCGTGACCTCCATGGTGACGGTATCGGCCAGATCGGCGAGTGTCTCGTCGTTTTTGCCATCTTCCCCCGGTTTGGAGCGGGCCGCGACCGACTGGTCGGTCGCCAGGATGCGGATGTTCTCCAGGATGGTTTCGCTGATCGTGCGGCTGGTCGTGTCGCCGGTGATCTCGTCGTTGTCGAGCACGTCGAAGACGACGACCAGATCGACATGGTCACCCGGCAGAACAAAACCCGCGGCCCCGGTCTCGGGATTGACCGAAATGGTGATGGCCCGCATGCCGGGCGCCAGGACGCCGGAAAGGAATCCGGAATCGCCACGATGGAACAGCTTGTAGGCCAGGATGGGCTCGCCTGAGATGATCTCGACGCGGACCGCTGCGCCCTCGATGTCGCCGATCGCGGCGCGGGCTTCGCCTTCCTCGCCTTCGTCTTCGTTGGCCATGCCGCGCACGACATAATCGGGACCGATCGAATCCTCGGGCCAGCTCTGCCAGCGCAAATCCTCGCTGCGGATGATCTTGCCGATCGGCAGATCGGTCGCGGCGACCAGAACCTCGACCTTGGCCTCTTCGATGATCTCAGCCGGCTTTCTGGACTCGGCCTCGGTCTGCGCCAGCCAGTTGTTGACCAGATACCCGACGGTAATGGCAACAGCCAGTGCGACCACAATCAGTATGATGGTCACGATGCGCATGTCATCCCCGAAACCGCCCTTCGGTTCGAATTGGGAAAGCAAATTTTCCCAATATGCCAGTAGGTTACTCTGCCCCTATTGAAGGATAAGGTCAACCAAGCCGCATAAGGCTTTCCTGATTACTGTGACATTTGTCACACGGTGGGCCATCTCGACACAGAGTGCTTTCAGTACAGCCGATGATTGTAAAGAACTCGATACTTATCCCCAAGTTTAATACTATATCTTGTGGTCATGGCATGAGGATTGCCCCAAGGACGGTTGGCAGGCGGTGAAAGACCGCGATGCCGCCGATGGTGATCGCCAACCCGTAGGGCACCGCCTTGGGCCGTGCGATCTGGCGGGCGAGCCAGGTCGTCCCGTCCGGTTGCGCCTTCCTGCGGCGCAGGATGAGGCGCAGGAAAAGCAGGGCCACGGCGAGCGCGCCGCCGGCCAGTGCCATGACGATCAGGAAGGGTGGCAGCAGGGCAAAACCGGTCCAGCAGGCACAGGCGGCCAGCAGCTTGGCGTCGGCCCCGCCAAACAGGTTGGCGAAAAACAGCGCCATGCCGATCAGCAACACGACCAGCCCGGCGCCCAGATGCCAGGCGATCTGCTCCAGACCGGTGCCCGCGGCCAGGGCGGCCGGCAGGTAGAGCAGGGCGAGAGCGATCGGGATCGCGTTGGGAATGCGGTAACGCAGGACATCGTTCACGGCCGCGACGGCCAGCAGAGCGGGAAAGCCCAGCGAGAGCAGAAAGGCGAACTGGTTCATCGTTCAGGCGTGCCAGCGGCAGGCGACAGCCCCGAAACAGCAACGAGGGTGCGTGGTAACCACGCACCCTCGTGCCGTCCGGAACCGGCCAGGCCGGTCCGATGACAGATCAATCGCCGCCGCCGGAAGCCTGCTGCAGCGCGTCCGAGGTGCTCAGGAACAGCGTGTTGATGTCCTTGCCCAGGATCAGCAGCACGGCAATGATCGCAACGGCGATGGCGCCCGCGATCAGGCCGTATTCGATGGCAGTCACGCCTTCGTCGTCCTTGCGGAACTTGGCGATATGGCGATGAGCGAAGTTGACGATACCCTTCATCTCTAGACCCTCCTTGGTTGTGCAACGAAACTTTTGATGCCGGGGCGGGGCCGTCCCCAAATCTGGCCCGACCCTCCGCAAGCGGATGGCCGGGCACCCGGTCGACATGGAATATCCTCGGCAAAGCTTAAGAAAGGGTTAGGGCTGTGGAAATTTGTCGGCACCGTGGCCAACAAGTGACCTGACTGTGATACCCGACACAATAGGACGCCCGCCGACGGCTGGAGCCGGCACATACAACAACAAAGAGGAGATCCGGCATGGCCGTGGTGATCGAGAAACGCAGCGACATTGACCTCGACGTGGCCCGCCGTGTTGCCTGGCAGGGAGAGGGCGTCAGCCTGGGCGCAACCGCCATGGCCGCCATGGCGGCGGGACGCGACCGTCTGGTGCGGATTCTCGAACATGACCCCGAAATCGTGATTTACGGCGTCACCACGGGTGCGGGCCAGCTTGCCAAGCGCAAACTCAAGCCCGAGGAGCGCAAGGGCTGGGCCAAGATGTCTCCGGTGGGTGCAGCCGCTTCCTGGGGCGATCTGCTGCCCGAGCGCGTCGTGCGCGGCATCTGCCTGGCGCGCCTGGCCAATTTCGTCGATGGCCATGCCGCGGTCTCGCCCGAGATCGCCCGGGGCGTGGCGGCCATGCTTTCGGGTGGGGCGATGCCCCAGGTGCCCGCCATGGGTCAGGGCGGCGCCGGCGAAATCCTGTCGCTCTCCCACCTCTTCACCGATCTGGTCGAACGCGTCGAGCCCGAGGAAAAGGACGTGATGTGCCTGATCAACGGTTCGCCTTCGGCCACCGCGCTGGTGACCGATGCCGCTCTGGCGGGCCAGCGTCGTCTGGAACTGGCGACCCGTGTTTTTGCGCTGTCCTTCGAGGCCTTCAACGCCCCGCTCGGTCATCTCGACGCCGAACTCGAAGGTTACTGGAACAACCGTTTCGACGCCGCGGCTCTGGCCACCCTGCGTGACCTGATCGGCGGCGGCCATGGCGGCACGCGCCGCTCCTACCAGGCCCCGGTCAGTTTCCGCATCCTGCCGCGCATGCTGGGCCAGGCGGGCCGCTCGCTCGGCATGGCCCAGGAGGTCGCCCAGGAATCGCTCCAGGCGATCACCGACAACCCGGTCTGGGTCGACAACGTCGATGCCGAGCACCCCCACGGCCAGTTCGTCTCCACCGGCGGTTATCACAATCCCCATGCCGTGCTCGCCATGGACAGCCTGACCGCATGTTACGCCAACCTCTGCGTCATCGCCGAACGGCACGGCGCCAAGACGCTGGACGGCAATATCTCGCTGCTGCCCGACCAGTTGCTCGATCCCGACGACACGGAAGGCATGCATCGCGGCTACATGGGCTGTCTGCCCATGGCCCAGACCGGCTACGAGGAAGAAGCGCGGATGTACGCCCAGGCGACCCTGCTGCCGGGCAGCGAATCGGGCGGCTTCGGCCAGAACGACGTCGCCAGCCCGGTGTTCCTGGCCTGGAGCAAGCAGGAGCGCGCGGCGCGTTGCCTCGACATGGCCCTGGCGAGCCTGGCGCCGATTTCGGTGCGTGCGCTGGATGTCACCAAACGCAAG
>Ga0105055_10008511_pt1 | contig 13334 bp, 5 predicted proteins | sample BON03_FD_78090 | JGI IMG/M metagenome (GOLD analysis project Ga0105055, IMG submission 78090) | Freshwater microbial communities from Lake Bonney liftoff mats and glacier meltwater in Antarctica - BON-03 | ecosystem: Environmental > Aquatic > Freshwater > Ice > Glacier meltwater | place: Lake...
ATGTTCTTGCTTCTGATTACCTCACGGATTGCCATCAGGCTCTTTTCTTTCAACAAGATGCTCTTGTTTATTAAGAAATTAGCATTTGATGGCTTTTATCCACTACTAGTAGTGCTTTAAAAATAGATTTTTGTTGTGTTAATATGTGTTAAAAAAAAAATTAAGATTGAGTGAGAAGTGTGTCATTTTGATATTTAGCGGATTATAGCCCCCCTCTTCAACTTTGTTACGGAATGAAATCCGTTGAGAAGTGAATGTATTTGTGTGTAAAACAATGTGAATGAATGAAAATAGAATACGTTCGATAGTATGACTCGATTGCACGGTGAAGATGGCAAACGCGGGACTTTGAAGGCTCTGGGTCATAATGGAAAAGAATGGAAAGGTAGATTTTTCATGATTAAGGACAACTTTATGCATTATTTCAAACAAGAAGGAGAAACCAAGCCAGATGGAGTTATTCCATTGGAAGGCTGCACAGTGACTCCAACACCGAAGGGCGGGAAAGTTGACTGTAACCATGTTTTTGAATTAGTCGCTTGCAGTCGATCGTATCTCTTGAATGCAGAGTCTGATGAAAACATGAACGAGTGGGTCACTGCAATTACGAAAGCTTCTAGAATGTCAATACGTGACCTCTACGAAATTCAAGCGGAACTTGGATCAGGAACTTTTGCTACTGTAAAGTTGGGAATTCTTAAGCAAACGGGGAAAGCTTATGCGATCAAAATCATTGATAAAGCTACTCTGCAAGAAAATAGAGAGGCTTTACTTACCGAAATATCGATTCTTAAACAGGTTGACCATCCCAATGTGATTAACATGAAGGAGATATTTGAAACCCGGAAGAAACTTTACCTCATTATGGATGTACTTGATGGAGGAGAACTTTTTGATAGAATTGTCGAAAACGGAACATTCACCGAGAAGGATGCCTCTAATTTGACTCGTAGCATTCTGGGAGCCACGAAATACCTTCATGATTTAGGAATAGTTCACAGAGATCTAAAACCAGAGAACCTCTTATATACGGACACAACTGATAAGGCCGAGATTAAAATTGCCGACTTTGGCCTATCTAAATTTGTCACGAATGGGGAACTTCTTCAGACTGCTTGCGGTACCCCGGGATATGTAGCTCCTGAAGTATTGCTTTTACAAGGGTACGGCAAAGAAGTTGACATGTGGAGTATCGGAGTTATAGTGTATATTCTTCTTTGCGGTTTCCCACCTTTTTACGGCGAAAGTGATGCGGAGATGTTTGAACTTATCAAAGAAGCAAGTTTCGATTTTCCATCTCCGTATTGGGATAAAATAAGCGACTCTGCCAAGGATTTAGTTAAAGGTCTTCTACAAAAGAACCCTGAAAAAAGACTCGACACACAAGCTGCGCTGAAACATCCCTGGGTGATTGGGGATACAGCAAGCACCGAAGTAAACCAGCAGCTAATGGATACTTTGAAGGAATTCAATGCAAAGAGAAAGTTCCAACAGGGGGTAGGTAAACTCATGATGATTAACCGTTTCAAGGACAAATAACGACCTAGATTCCTTGTCAAGTATTTTTTATTGATTTTACAAAAGCCAACTAATTATACATCTCTTCAATTCTACTTTGCCGCATTTTCTGCTACTCGTTGGGCGGTTTCACGCTTTTTACACGTTTTGTACGTGTCAAAAAAATCTTTACACGCAACTATCGAACTACTTCAAAACTGATTTGACATTCGAAAAATCACTTACCATCCTTATTTGTGTAATTCTTTTCAATACAAGTCAACGACTCTTTGTGTTCTTTATGACAAAGCCGTCGGCCTTGATCCATTGATTGCATCACCCTTGAGCTAAATAAAATAGCACAGTAGACCATAAAATAAGAAGCCTACCTGTAGTCGATTTGAAGTCGGATCACTTGGATGAGTTGGATCATGCGATGAAACTCATGAAAGAAAACTCCCAAGTGTTTGTTTTCATGATTATTTATCTGTGTTCTCAATGATAATTCTGGAAAACGGCAATCACCGAGTTTGGAAAGAAATCATTTTTATATAAGTTAATAACAGACACTTAACCTTAGCGGCCATACTTTTGAAACTCCCAGTCCCGATTATCAAGTGGACATACTTGCCTAGTTTTCAGCCATCGAGATATACAATGAAAATGGAATGCATGATTACACATTCCCCATGCTACAGTGCACTCTTCACTAGAAGCAGATGCTTGATTGGCCTGGCATTCAATACACAGATCCATAATGTGATTTCGACAAATAGCGCAATTGTCAACTTGAATATCTAAAGAGCAATCTTATTAATTTTTGGTCCCTTCGTAAACAAACAGGAAACTTACCCCATGCCCAGAGAGCCACAGCGTTCCATCTCTTCAGTTGGAACCTGTTATTTGTAACAGACGACGTAGCAGTAGCTGCAGTAGCCGCAGTACCTGTGTCGTTGTCAATCTCCATCGTTGAGGTGTAACAGCCAGATAGAGAAAAAAAAATAGAGTAGACCCTGAAGTGGGGAATTGTAGAGAACCACCTATTCAAAAGCATGGCGGAACGTCCGCAAAAGAAGAGAAGATGGAGAGATCAAACCGACACAACGGTGTTTGTCAACCAACTCCCTTATGATGCAACTGAAGCGCAAATAAAAGGGTTTATTCTTCAATCACCTAGTTTGTCGTCAGACAGTATAAAAAACATTAGAATGGTTCATTTTAAACCGAAGGACGACGATAAAAAGAAAGGTGGGTTTAAGGGAATCGCTTTTATTGAATTGGACAGTGAAGAATCCAGGGAAGCAGCTTTGGCTCTGAATGGTTCTGACTTCCTAGGCCGTAGGCAAGTCAACGTACAATTACCAAAAGACCAAGAAGCTCTAAAAAAGAAGGCACAAGATAAGAAGAAACAAAGGATCGATTCCGTCAAACCCGGTAAGATAATGGATAGAGATTTGACTGAGTTGATCGCCAATGCAGCGAAACCTCGTCGCAGTAAGAAAGGGGAAAAAGGCCGAGCCCCTGCAAAGGATATCTCGCTATGGACCGACTTCAACCAGGAGTCGTTGAATTTAATGAAATCATTGCCTTTAGTTGAGCTGAAGCGCATGCTGTCTGATTTTTATAAAAGCACGGTTGAAGGCGACCCGAACCAATTTTTCATGAAGCTCGTTGCGAATAAACCCAAGATAACAGTTAAAAAGAAAAAGAGGTACATACCTCCAGTAGGAAACAAACAAGAATCCCCGAAGAGAAAAGTAAAATAATTTATTCTTATTGTACCTCTAATTGAATAGGACTTTGTTCGAGCATGGAACCGGCAAAGAATAGATAATTGGATGGAATTCGACCCTTCCTTGGCCGCCGGTACATTTCAGCGTTAACGACCGAAGGATTTAAAAAGTCTCTGTCTATATAGATGATATTCTTGACAGTGTCATAGTGCTCAACGACAAAAGTCAGGCCGTCTATGGCAATGGTATCACCTACGGAAACGGATACGGTTGTACCTAAGTAGACAGTTCTTGAGAAGGTATCTACTGAAGCCCTGGTATTTAATGTCTCAGTTATCCCGATAGCATTCGCACCCAATAGTGAACGCCATAACAGTCGAAATGATGTAGCTTCAATCGACCGAACAAAGGATATTTCAACTGGATACAACAAACCTCCTCTTAAAAATAATGACGATGATGATGTTAGTACGTTTCCAGCGATCGTAACTGAAGCATCTTCAGGCAAGAAAATACCTTCCAGAAAGAACTCATAGGATGTTGTGAATTCGGTTTTTAAATATCCAGTCCATCGAACCATTGAGGTTTCCGCGATATCATTTGATGCTCGACATTCCAGATCCGTATTAATCGCCAACCCATTTCCATCAACCCACTCAAAATCCAACTGCTGAGCAATCTCCAATAACTTGGGCTTCTCAGAGTTTTTTCGGGAGAAATAATGTCCAAGTAGGCCACCTGTACCAGTGGAGAACGCACAAGCAACATCGGGAAACCAATCACTACAACCTTGAGATTTGGGAGTTGAATGCCCCATTGCTAGCGCCACTGTGACATTAAATGTACCTAGGAGACCTTTCATTCGAACAAAGAAGGAGTATGAGCCATCCTCGTGATCAACAACATGGTCAACGAAATCAATCCAAGATTTCCCGTACTCATATTGATGTAAATCTATATCAACTGCTCCTTCAGAAAGCAAACTTGGAGTAAATCGATCTGGAACAATGAGTTTCAAGTAAAAGTCATTGCCCCCTACATTTAATTCATTTTTGAATTGATCTCGAGCCACTACTTTTATCTCCTCGAGAGCATCCGAGGACACTGAAATAGTGTTTGACGGAAATTCAACCAAGCAACTCGGACCATGCGCTTGAGCCGGATGCACGGTAATACCAAATGGAGATATCGTAGTTAAATCTTTCATTGTCACAGAAACGATCCATTCTCCAGATATGGTGACCAAATAAGCTACTTGATAAAGACCATGCCCAAGATAGTCGAGGGAAACTATTTGTTGGCTATTTCCTGAAAGGTTCAAATAAACATCCAACACGTCCCCATCTATGTCGCGAGTATTGTTGTTAAGATCGACTGATTGGATGAAAAAAATGCTGGTTTCACCTGCAACTGTAATTGACACGTCAGGACCAAATACAAATGATTTGGCAGCCTGATAATCGCCTGGGTTTACAACAAACTGAAAAGGAGAACCGGAAACCCCTGCTGAAAGAAGAGCATCAATGAGTTGCGATCTTCCAAAATTTCGATCCGGTAGCACAGGATTCACAGCAATAAAAACCAGAAAAGTGCCTGTGAGTGTTGGTGTAAAACTGATCTTGAACTGTCCTGGAACGGAAACTACTCTTTCAGCGCTTCCAATAATGACCTCTGGACCGTCAATGTCTGTTTCTGACATAGAATTGATATGATAATCTAACTCCCAACCATAGACTACCAGTGAGTCATTGTGATGTATTTGAGAATTGAAATACTTATCACGTAGTTGTACACCAAAAGAGACCTCAACACCTGAGTGAACAAGAGAAAACACTTCAAATTTAGGGTCAGTCAATGAGCTAGACAACGCATCAGAAATAGTAGGGATGTAAAGGGGATTTGTCTTGTACACTTCCCTCCATCTAAAAAATGCATCACGAGGCACCACAGTGAATTCAGGAACTGTTTGTATTCCTGTCCTATATGGATCGATAGGATCAACAGACCATTCCAAAGAAATTTGAGTATCGTGTCTTTCCATTGAATTTGTAAATTCTAATCGAAATGGCATGTAGACACCCTGAACTGTCACCAATTCAAATGTCTCAGAAAACTCTCGATTTGACCGAGGCCATTCATCAAACACCAAACTATCATCTATCCAAAACCTTGCCCCGCCACCGATAACATGTACCCTGAATGAGAGACGATAAGTGTCCATTTGGTACTCTGCGGATTCAGGAGCCATAGGACTACGAATTAACCCATTCCAAACCGCACTCCAATTACTATCCTCACCTATTTCAACCCCATATTCTGTCATCTGAGTAAGATCAATACCTTTATCAACACGGGAAAAGAGTTTATGGTCCAATGTTGGAAGTTGAAAGAAATCCATATCTATACCCCCAGCTTGTGCGAGCAATACAACAATTTCTCCCTCTTCGGGTGTCTGAGCTATTTCATTTTGAAAGGATGCATTGAAAGTACCATCACCGTTGCTCTGTGGATCAACGGATACAACCACTTGGCCACTTATTTTCAATAGCAGCACAAAGCGAGATTCATCAGCTTCAGTAATATTATTCCCGTATTCATCTGCAGCTTGAATCGTAACCGACTGAAGAGACCCCACAGTTCCGTTAATCAAACCATCCCCAAATACCATGGTCGTTCTGTAGTCGGCGAAATTAGGAAGTACTTGAAGAGCAAAAGGGGACTCCATAATTGGCACAGAACTAAATAAAACGGACAAAGAATGAAGCCCTGAAGTATTGGCTACATAAGAAACCTCATAAAGACCACTGTTAGGAATTGTATGGATAGTATACGAAATGGGGGTACCATCGTCGAATGATATTTGAAAGACCTGCAAATCATCACACGAGGAAGTTCTATTATTTCCAGCAGCATCAGCTGCTTGTATGAGGAATACAGAGTTCATCCCAGCGGTCGTTTCCGTTAATACTGACCCAAAGGCAAAGCTCTGATCCGCGCTACAACTTCCATCCGATATATCAACCGAGAAAGTTAAACCATCCTGGATAACTTCATCGGAGACAACTTCCATGATTGTAAGAATGACTTCATCGCCTGCGCTCTCTGGAGTGTAAGTGCACACATAGTGGTCAGTGGACTGGTATATGCAATGTGATGTATCAAACTCCGAGGTGGAATCATCTGGGTACATCAGCGAGAACCGGAACTGATCCGATCCCGACGTAACTTTATTTCCAAATATGTCTCTGGCATATACGCTAAAAGATGCAGCTATACCAGATGTTGCTGCTGCTATTCCAGTACCAGAGGCAAATGTGTCTCTTGGCGAAATAATTTGATGCGCATATCTCAGAACATAAGGCGGTGTTCCGATGGTTTCACACGGAGCAGAAGCTATCAATACCTGACATCCAATAGTGAAGTGAATACCATAGTCACCTATCGCATCTACAGAATACATCACTTGGTAAATACCACTACCATTATACTCCACTATCCCAGAATAAGAATAAAATGGAGCATCTATTTGCACAGCATTCACCTCAATATAAGGCGTCATGTCTTCTTCAGCGCATATGTTTCCAAAAGAATCCCTGAGTGTTATGACAACAGAATAATTCAAGCCCACAATGTGGCCAATAGAACTATCTACCCCGTCGCCGACTACCTCCGACACCATGCCATTCACATATCCAGGTGTAACAATAAGCTGGAATGGTGAATTTAGGATCTCTATACTGTTGTGTGATATCGACAGATCGTAGGTTCCAGCAGCTTGGGGGGTCATTGAAACGATGTAAAGATTTCGATGCTGATCAAATTCAACTACACCTTGCACTACTCCAGTTGTCAAACGATTTCCGAGAGCAGGGCTGACTAAGGTACCACCAAGTTCAAAAAGGTCGCTTTGGAGTGGTTGTGTATTTCCAAATGCATCCCGAGGATGAATATCGATGCTGCATTCTACTCCTGCCACTGAATTGGCTAGACATGTACCAGTTGCAAAAGTTACTTGAGGGGCAACCTCATCAGGAATAATCGATATTTTATAAGGTGAGTCTGCAACGTGATAAAGTTGCATCAGGGAATCCGGGGGGATCACGGAAAATTCAGGATCAGTGGGACTTTTCCAAGAAAGAATTACATGGGCCTTGGCTTTCAATTCACGATAATCAACTACGATAGTATGTACTGTATTTGGATTCAGTGTGAAGGAGCCTGTACCAGCAGAATCGTGATATATCCAATAGTCGATGATCAATTGACCATCGATATAGACTCGAGCGTGATCGTTAACAAGAATCCGAAATTCATAGGTAGTTGGAACTACAATCGATGAAGGTAGAGCAATCCCTCCTTTCCATTGAATCGCGACGAAATCCTTCGTGTAAGGAATGACTTCCCCAGTTCCCCAGACAAAACGGATTCTTGGGTCTATGCGAGAGAACACTGGAGCGGTTTGCGGCAAATCCAACGCGTATGCTTTGTCGAAGAAGTCTCCCATCAGGCCTCCTCGGCGAGCTAACATGACATTCAAAGTGGAGTATGTGTCGCGATGGAGTGGCAACGAGCAAGAGTACTGTCCATCACCATCATATAAACATGAACCCAACGATTCAGAAATCTGTTTCGAATAAACTCCATGAAGCTGGTACGATACTTCACTGGTACTGAATATAACATATTCCTGTCCCGCTTGCAGCGGAGCAGTCTGGTTGATCCCAGTGGATTGTTTGGACACAATTTGAAATTCTAGGCTTGATCCAGCAATCACCTCATCTAAATCTGCAACAATTTGTGTTTGTTCAGCAGATGTTACCCAATAGTCATCATCAATGATAGTGACAGTAGCAATGGACTGGGGCCCAATAGATGCAGTGCCATCGTCACTCCATACATCATACAGTTCCAATTGAAAAAGTTCATCAGGTTCTACTTTATAATCATCATGTACGGAGAGCCTAAATGTGAGACTAACGACACCATGAAGGAAGACAAGTTTGTTGGTGGACGTATACGGAGCAGATGACGAGACATCAGAGTCCGAAGTTGTTATATGTTTCAGAGTATAGTAGACTTCAGTTTTGCCATACCCTCCACCGGTTCTCTTCACTGTGACTTTCAGATACTCCGAAGACTCAATCACAGCGTAAGTTGGGGAGTCGAATGATACTGTTCCCACGTTCCCACACGAAAGATGGCTTACTGAAGATGCTACGCAAGTCCATTTTGAATCAAAAGAACCTCCTTGCTCACAGTCAACGCTTTCTAAGCTGAGATTTATTCCATTCAATACCTCAAATGATTCACTTTCATCAAAATAATTCGGTGATTTTGAACCAAAAGCAAACGACTGTGACAACTCGCGATCTTGTTCGTCAAATGGAAGAATTGAATCAATTCTTCGACGTCCGGATCTTCTGACGCTATTTAAAAGAGGATCGGCACACTTCAAGCATCCAATATCAGCGTCGCACTGGATGCAACGGGGATCGAAGTTGCTGCAGGGTGCGCAGCTGCCTCCTACCAAATAATATCTGCCAATGCATTTTAAACATTCGATAGCATTACAGGTGTGACAATTGATATCAATACCTGAACAAAAGGGTATTGAGCAATCATCTCCGGTTCGATGCGATTCACAGACGCATGTACCACTGGTGTAATCGCAAGAACCAGCACCACTACAGTCATTGGTGCATAAAATCCTTGGGGAGCAAACACCTGGAATACTCTCAAAATGTGTTGGTTTGCAATGAGAGCAATCATCTCCTTGATACCCTTCATAACAAAAACACGACCCATAGCGACGATCACAATATCCATGGTTTTCATCTGTGCAATAGTAAGCCCCATCATCTTTGGGCCCCACCATACCTGAACAAGGTTGTCTCGGGGAAACTCCTTCTGCTTCAAATCTAAATACCTGATTTGCTCTACTAACACCAGGCAGAAACGATAATGTCTCATTCTCAGGATCGTATTTAACACCTTTTGAAAAAGAGATACTGCCTCGTTCCCTTGGTTGCCCTCCTTCATTTATTCTTGTTCTAAGTTTTGTATTCCCTCGTCCAAACTGAGCCACGAATCCTTCTTCATAAGGTTCAAACTCGTTCTTGCGAATGTGCAAAGCTGATAGTTTAAAACTCATGACACAGGACCATGTAAGGGCAATTACAAACCAATTCACAAGGAATTTCTTCATATGAAATCTAACAGCAAATAGATAATTGCAAGTTTAATAAATTGAATCTCGCGTCTTGCGGTATCCTTCGTGTAACGTACTAATCTGAAATCGGAGACTACGATAATACCTAATCATCGAATCAATTACCGGTAGTACCCGTACCAGGTGTATCAAGATCAAAATACCTCCAGAAATAGCCGTTTGATGCCGAGTCGAGTTGTGAGCTCTCTATTTCAGCAATATACCCCCATTACTCTAAATAAATGGATATCCTTTTCAAAACATTGCGGTGTTTTAAGTTTGCATGCAGACTTTTTAACAGCCATATTTGAGAATGAATCTGTTTCTGAACTGGAGTCGGCAGCATTCTGCAGGTGCGTAACGCGGCTAGCGCATGAATTATACAAAAAGAATCGAAAACCATGCCAAGTATTCTATGACATGCATTTAATTCCACTGTATGTGAAAACCAAATGTCCTCCGCTTTTTGTTTCTCTCTGCAATTCAGGTTTTTCTTCATATTTAATGAGAAATAGATCAGGAATGAAGAAGTATTTTGATGACTACGGGCAAGGCAGAGTGCTCATCACCTTAGACGGATTCAAGAAGATGTTGCGTCAAACGGGGATCTTTCCTTATTTCATTTCTGCGATACATATTGATGAGGCCTGGAAAGGAGCGTTTCGGGATAGCTATTGGGACAGCGACCCTTTTCAAAAAGAAACAAAAACATTTAGCCTGAGATTCAGATTCTTTATTGAAGCTGTTTGCCGTGTTTTAGTCAAGACGTATTGTTTGACCAAGGAGTCTCGCTGGAAGGATTTGGAATGTCTTTTTGAAAGATTCTTTTTTCCACGGAGAATCGGAAGGTATCTCCGAGCAAACCCTCAAGTTGAGGAAAAAAAGGAGGAAAATTCAATGACGGAGATTTATTTAGAACTCAATCATTCTATGTAGTAACCAAAATCGAATCTACTCGGGACATCAGTTCTGATCTTAAATATACCACATTTCCTGAAGGACACCTAGCGCTTGTCAAAATGCTCTTGATTTTGTTGTGAAGAGGGAAAACAGCCGGATCCTTTTGCTCTACTAAAAACACCAAGTCCTCTAAAGAGAGTGCACACTCCTCAACATCATGCTGGAAGAGAAATCCATTTATCCAAACAGATGCTACTTCCTGGCGTTCTACTAGCGAGATCAAGGGACAGTATCTAACGATTTTCCCCAACGATGCGAAACCATTATCAACTAAATTACCCGTCTTCTGATCGCGGACCACTTTGGAAATACCCACGAGTAACTGCGCAATTTCTACTACTTTGCCGTGATTCAAAATGCTGCCGAATATTTTGCAACATAATCCAATCCCATAAACACTAGCTTGCAATATTGCTGGGCTTGAATTAGACTTTAAATTGGCAATAAGCGAATCCAATATTTGAAACCCGTTTTTCTCTGTCAAATTTCCATGTTCCACAATATCATCCAAAATGAAAATCGCATTAAAACGATTCTCTTCCAGACGATTTTCATTACTTTGATCCAAAAAGTACCACAAGATCATATCCACATACAAAGAGGCGAATTCTTTGCAAGCGCATGATTTCAAAACGTCAGACAGGGCCTCTACTATTTGAAAACGAATTGCTTCCTCATCCGAAGCATCTGGTTCAATGCCCCTCGATAGCTGGAGCTTCTCTTCCGCACGACGAATCTCTCGCTGCCGAATGCTTTCCTTGTACTTGTCAAGAAGACATTGACAAACCTCCAGGGGGATAACATAGTTGCTGATATCACCAAAATGTTGGCATGATAGTTTCTGTAACGTTAATATGATAGCTCTCTCCTCTTGCGAATACCAAATATCACACTGAGCCCACCCTGTACAAATAGAACGAATAGCGGAATCGAATTGCATAGTCGACGAGGTGAGTGGTGGGACTAATGTACAGAGAGACGCACGTACTGTTGAATCGGTTTCCTCCAGCACGATTAGTTCTTCTACCTGAGCGAGAATCGCTGCAGCTGAGTGATGGACAAAACCGAATACACACATATTTTCAATAAGAGCACATAGTTCCAACTGATTGTCAATGTCACCATTCATCGACATGTGCTGCAGTGACATCGAAACCATCGATTCAACATGGATACAGTGATGAAACTGTATTCCGAGTCCATTCATTAATTGAATCCATGCTCGCATCGAATACGTTGTAAAATTTCCAGATTGATTTGCATCGATAGTCGCGAGAACGTTCCCTAGAAATAGTAATTTCTTTACAGGTCGATTTACTTGCGGCACATACGAAGCGAATATTGAAAAACATGCAACCAATTGCTGAACCAACTCTGTTTTATTTGAATCATGGTATACACGTTCGATCATTTCTTGGAGAGCTTCCAGAATAAATTTCATATTATCCGGCAATAGTGACTCGGCAGCTTCTGGTAGACGTCCAAGGGTAGTCAGAGTTCGAATTCCACTGGGACCAATTTTTTCCAGACAAGAGGAAGAACATACGAGTAGACGTGACGCAATAACAGGAATTAATCTAGGTATCTCTTTAGAATAAAGAGACAGTATGGTATTCATCGCATCCATAAGAGACGCTAGTACAACTAGATCAGTTGTTTCCGGCATTCGATCAATAACCCAACCGATAAAGGAAGAGATGTCCACTAAAGATTCCGCAATATGGGTCATGCAACGAATAATTGTTACCATAACATTTCGGTCATTTTCAAGCTGGAGTTTGTGAAAGCATATTTTGAACATTTCTGCTCGATCAGTCTCTGAATCGATACTCTGATTAGATTGCTCGAAAACTAAAAAAGAAACTGCACGGGATTTCCAACAAGGGTCACCCGATAATGCTGCGGCTAGCTCCAATATCTTTGAAAGCAAATGCTGAGATGACGAACATTCTTGGAGTATATCCAGTGCGATTAACGATAGGCGATGGCACTGCGGCTCACAAGAAAATTCATTCACCAAATAGAAATTTTTCGGGATGTATTTAGCTGCCACTTGAAAAGATCTGCTAATCGAAGCCAGAGACAGCGATTCCTGAGAATCTAGAAAAATATCGCAAATGATCGGCTTATATAATCGGAAGCAGGTAGCAAGTGAACTAATAGCTGCATACTCAGAACTTTCATTGCCTTCGGTAGAATTCAATCCTATTTCAAATAGAAGACGAGAAATAATGAACACATTGTCATCTGTTAAAATAGATGGTTCACGATTCAAAAGATCGCCAACGCAACTAATGTAGAGTTCTAGTGAGGAGTCTTTTAGCGACCATTTTTGCTGGAGTGCCAATATGATCGAGGGCCCCAATAAACGCAAATTATCTTTTTCAGATTCATCAAATAAATCAGTCAAGCATATGATGCACTCCATAACCGGTACCTGGAGGACGCTATTTTGCATACAAGTATTCAGCGCTTGAAGCAGTCCTTCTATGTTTTGCGTTGTGCACAGAATCTGAGCACCAATATATTGAATTAGAAGTATTCCTATCTCTTGGGACATACTATCTTGGTTATTTCCCAATAGGATTTCTACGGTGTTAACTAGTTCTGGCCATTCTTCCTGGAGCTCGATGGTCTCCGCAAGTTTCCCCACACAATGTCCAATATTCCGACGAACCTTGATATGATTTTCAAATTGTATTCCCCGCAATAAAACCTCGCGAAACTTTCGTTGAGATTCAGGGCCTTTCATTTCATGGTATGCCTCTGCAACAAAACATCCTATCAACACTGCAGCTGCGTGTCTCCAGTGAGATTCATTTGAAGTTTCAAGGACATTGGCTAAGCCGTTCAGCAGATCGTCTTCACACAGACTATAAAGTTGGACCTCTGCATTGTGGCGTATATCTTCCTGGGAGTCTTGAAGTGCTCGGATG
>Ga0105055_10008512_pt1 | contig 13334 bp, 10 predicted proteins | sample BON03_FD_78090 | JGI IMG/M metagenome (GOLD analysis project Ga0105055, IMG submission 78090) | Freshwater microbial communities from Lake Bonney liftoff mats and glacier meltwater in Antarctica - BON-03 | ecosystem: Environmental > Aquatic > Freshwater > Ice > Glacier meltwater | place: Lake...
GGCCGCGTGATCATGTACGCCGACCGCATCACCGGCAGCATGGAGCGTGCGCTGCGCGAAACCGATCGGCGGCGTGAAAAACAGGTGGCCTATAATATCCTGCACAACATCACCCCGGCAACGGTGAAAAAGAATGTCGATGACATTCTGTCCGGCCTCTACAAGGGCGATGTCGACATGAACCGCGTCACCGCCAAGATCGACAAGAAACTGTCGGGCAGCAATCTCAAGGCGGTGCTCGACGGGCTGCGCACCGACATGCGCAAGGCCGCCGAGAACCTCGAGTTTGAAGAGGCCGCCCGCCTGCGCGACGAATTGAAACGCCTTGAGGCCGTCGATCTGGCCGTTTCCGACGACCCCCTCGCGCGCCAGTCCGCAATCGAGGCGGCCAGCGCCGCCGCCACGAAAATCGCGGGCCGCTCCACTGCCGGGCGCCCGGGCCAGCACGGCGGCAATGTCAGGCGGCGCAAGAAATGAGCGAACCCGCGACGCCCCGCTGCTTTATGCGGCGGCGGCCCTTGCAAGCGCCCGGCGCCCCACCACCTCTGTCAGCCGGCTTCACCCCCGATCCAGAGGATCGCCCCGTGCGCCCCCTCATCATCGCCGCCCTGCTTGCCGCCGCCGCCGTTCCCGCCCTGGCCGACACCTCATCGGGCACCATCGTCGCCTATGACCGCGTGGCCAATATCCTGGTGCTGAACGACAAGACGGTCTGGTCGCTCGGAACCCTGAAAAACCCGCCCGAGGGTCTGGCCGCCGAGCGGATCATCACCATCGATTTCACCACGGCGGGCGACAGCGGCTGGGCCCGGATCAACAGCGTCTGCATCAAGGGCTGACCCCGATCCGTTCACCTCTGGTCAATCGTCCTTAACCGGGCGTTAACCCGGACCAGGCCATGTTGGCGGCACAGGAGCCTTCCCGTGCCGTACATGCTCGTCCTTCTGCTGATGCTTGTCCCATGCCTCGCCCAGGCAGGGGCCTGGCCGCGCGACAAGGGCGCGGTCTTCCTGTCCCTGTCCCAGGATGTCGCCCGCCGCCCGGGTGGCGGGCTGTCCAGCACCCAGTCACTTTATCTCGAATACGGCGTCACGGAAACGCTGACCTTCGGGGTCAAGGCGAACCGCAACGCCGATGGCCTGACCTTCGACGTCTTGTCCTTCACCCGCATGTCACTCGGCAATCCCGACGCCGCGAACAAGTTCGCCGTCGAACTCGCCCTCGGCGGGCGCTGGAACATTCTCACCGGATACGAGGCCGTCGTCCAGCCCGCCCTGCACTGGGGCCGTGGCTTCACCGCCCCCGCCGCCATCAGCTTTCTCGGCAACGGCTGGATGGGGGTCGAGGCATCGCTGGGCCATGGCTTCTTCACGCAGCAAACCTGGGCCAAGGCCGATTTCACCCTCGGCTTCACCCCCGCCGACGAAACCCACCTGATCCTGCAACTGCGCAGCCATCACGACAGGTTCGGCTCGTCCTACTCCGTCGCACCCAGCTTCGTGCGCCGCTTTTCCAGGGCGCTGAAACTGGAAATCGGCGGATTGTGGCACTTGTCAGGCAATGAACCACCCCGCCTGCGCGCCGCCACCTGGATCGAATTCTAGCCCGAGAGGCCATTCTCCCCGGGACAGGCCGAACCGAAATCGCCCACCCCTGGGGCGATTTCGGATCCCGTCAGATGGCCTCCCGCCCGGACGCCTCAGAACGGCTTGTCGCAGCGCACCGTCACCTGCACCCGGCCCCGTGTCGGCACCCGCCAGTTCAGACGCACCCGGTCCTGGTTCGGCCCGTCCAGCGCCGTGACCGAAGGCATGTCATGCACGCTCGCAGCCCCCGTGGTCAGCAGCACACCATCGGGCACCAACGCCGAAACCGTGCGCACGACCCCCTCGAACGGCAAGAAACCTCCCACCGACAGCGTCCAGACGCTGGCATTGTCGTTCTGCGAAAACTCCAGCGTCACCGGATTGATGGTCAGCTGGTTCACCCCGTTGAAGGTATTGCCCGCAAAGTTGACCATCCGCGCCAGCCCGTGATCGAGGTTCGCAATCGACGTATCCACCCTGTCGATCCGTTCGATCGCACCGTTGATCGACTTGAAGGTGTTGCCCACCACGTTCAACCCCTGCACGAAGTGCCCCGGCCCATGGGGTTTGATCACCAGCCACGAAAACCACGGCGCCACATCATTGGCCGTAAAGATGCACCCGGTGATCGACAGCCCGCCGAACGAGAACTCGTTGGAAAACGAGGGCTGCGCGTCATGCTCGTTCGTCCATTCGATGAACGAATTGTCCAGATAGCAGCCGGTAATCACCGATTTCACGTTGGTCTCGGTAAACACCACCCCCGCCGTGCGCGGCCCGTCATTTACGTTGTCGCCTTGAAACCAGTGGTTGCCGACGATCAGATGGCCATTGCCGAACAGCACCATCGTCGTGCCCAGCCGCTGGAACCGGCTGTCGCGGATCTTGCCGTCATTGGCGTTGATGTTGAACCCGACCGACTGCCGCTGGGTGGCAGGCAACTGCTGTTCGTCCGAGGTGAAATGGCATCGGTCGATCTGCAAATCCTGACAGCCATCGCCGATGCTGGTGATGCCCCGGTGGCGCGGCTTGGTGATGAAACAATCCTTCACATGAAATGTCTCGCCATCCGGGGCCAGCATGATCCCACTGGCCAATCCGTCCAGTTGAAACTCGATGTCGGTCAGGGTGAACTTGCTCAGCTTGTTGAACCCGCCAAAGTCCAGCGCATAGCGGAACCGCCGGAACGTATAGGTCCGCACGCCCACGGCATTGAACAACGGCTGGCTCAGCGTGATCGTCCCCTGCCCCACGTTCTTCGCCTTCACATACACCTCGCGCCCCACGCCGCTGCCGGTGACAATCGAGCCAACCTCGATATTGGCCACATTCGCCACCTCGGTCAGCGTCTTGGGGTTGTTCACCGCATAGCGCGCACTCGACGTCACGTTCACGACGTTCCACGCCGAACCGGGCACGCAGTTGAACTGCCCGTTGCGGATCACCCGCCGGATCTCATAGGTGGTCAGGTTGTCCACCGCCGCCGCCATGTCGATCGGCCCGGTCAGCTCGATCCGCCGCCCGCCCATATCCAGACTTTCATGGTCGGTGTTGTTCAACAGCGCCTGAAACGCCTTCCTGAACGCTTCAACCTCGTCTCCGAACGCATCGATATACGTTGGCAGATCGAAATTCTTGCGCAAGATCAGGCGCCTGTTCACCGGCATGACAACCGTGCCCACGAACCGCGTGGTGTTCGCCATCGTGACATCGCCGTTCAGCCTGAAATTCCCCTCGGGCACCAGTACCGTGCGCCCGTTCGCCGCCGCATCCGCCGCATTGAACGCCGCGCTGTCATCGGTCGTGCCGTTGCCCAACGCGCCATAGTCGCGCACGTCGACCCAATCCATCAACTCGCGCAGGAACGCCCCCGTGATGTCCTCGATCACGATGTCGTCGATCCGCACCACACCGCCGTTCGGCCCCGTCAGATCCAGCCCGAAATGCCCGTACAGCGCCGCGCGCCCCCAGGCCATATCCACACCCGTCCGCGCGCCAACCCCGACAATCGCACTCACCTCGACCACCTCGCCATAGCTGGTCAACTGCCGCGAAGGCCCGGTCATCACCACACCCGTCACCGCATTGCCGCCCGCACCCCCGGCCCAGCCCGCAATCCGCACGCTGGGCAGGTTGCCCGACACCGCCTTCAGTCGCGCCGTGATCCGCAGGTAACACCCGGGCAGGATCGGCGTCTCGCCGGTATATCGCAGCCGCTGGGTGCCTTGGGTCTTCAGCAATTCCAATGCGCTGCCGAAATCCTGATCCGCCGGAACCACCGCCGCATTCGCCGCCCCGTTATAGGTGGCCGATCCGGGCGTGCCATTCTCGCTCGACCAGACGTTCAGACCGCCCGCGAACGGCGGCGGCATCAGCACCAGCCCATCGGTTATCGCCTTGTTCATCGCAAACCCTTTCCATGCACCATGCCGTGACCCGGGCGCCGCCAACGAAAAAACCCCCGGCGGCTGAAATGCCATCGGGGGTCTCGTCATGTCAGGGGCCGGGGTCTCTGGTCGAAAGGTCTAGCAGCGGCGCATTAACCGCGCCCTACACCACCGTGCGCAGGCACCGCTCAGGCACCCACCTGCGGCGCGCGCAGCAACTGCACCCCATTGATCTGCCAGCCGTTTTCCGTCTCGATCATCTGGTAGTCCAGAGCGTGGTACACCCCCGCCCCATCGCGCACGAGGATTTTCTGCCATAACGCACCGTTGATCTCGCGCAACTCCAGAAACTGCACCTCGCGGGGACGATGCACCATAGGATAGCCTTGCTTCACCATCGCGGCAAACCGGTCGACCGAGCCAAAGATCGTCTTGATGTTGGGCGACGCATATTCAAACGCCGCCCCGAAATCATCCGCCAGAAACGCATCGATCTGGCCCTGGATCACGCCCTCGATGGCCGGATCGGGCGTCACCTCGGTCTGGGCCCGAACCGCCCCGGCCAACCCCAGAACCATCGTCACTATCAGGATCAATCGTGTCATAGCCGCTTCTCCTCTGACCGGTTCCCAAACCACGTAGAGCGTGGTAGCAAAGTTTCACCTTGCGACCCGAAAATTTAACTTTCGCCGCAAAAATTTACAGAATCGACGAATTCCCAGAACCCGACCGGGTGCCCCATCCCGCAGAAGGGCGTCAACCCGCCACCGTGCGCCCCGTTTACGCCGCCAATTCCCCCGCCAGCGCCCGTTCGATCAACGCCACTGTCTGGTCCACGCCGTAAAGCGCGATAAACCCGCCAAACCGCGGCCCTTGCGACGCCCCCAAAAGCACCTCGTACAGCGCCGTGAACCAGTCGCGCAGTGGCTCGAATCCGTGCTCCTTGCCCACGGCAAACACCATGCTCTGCAACGCCTCGCCGTCCTGCCCACCGTCCCAAATCCGCAACCGGCCCAGCAAATCCGCCAGCGCCGCCGCCTCCCGCGCATCCGGCGCGCGAAACACTTTCCCGGGTTTCACGAAATCGTTGTAATAGCGCACCGCAAATCCCGCAGCGGCATCCAGATCGCCATTCGCCTCCGGTGTCGCCTCGGGTGCATACCGCTGAATGAACCCCCAAAGCGTTTCCTTGCTTTCTGCTCCCGACACACTGGCCAAATTCAAAAGCATCGCAAACGGCACCACCATGGTCGACAAAGGCACATCCGCCCCATGGATATGAAACACCGGATTGGCGCACTGCCCCACCGCATCCTGATCAGCATAAGCGCGCAATTGCTGGTGATACTCATCCACCGCCTTCGGAATCACATCAAAATACATCCGCTTCGCCGTCTTCGGCTTTTGATACATGAAATACGACAGTGATTCCGTGCTGGCATAGGTCAGCCATTCATCAATCGACAACCCATTGCCTGATGACTTGGAAATCTTCCCACCCTTGTCATCCAGAAACAATTCATAGGAAAAATGGTTCGGCTTCCGTCCGCCCAATATCTCGCAAATCCGGTCATAGATCGGCGTATTGGTCGAATGATCCTTGCCATACATCTCGAAATCCACATCCAGCGCCGCCCAGCGCGCGCCAAAATCCGGTTTCCATTGCAATTTCACGTTCCCGCCCGTCACCGGCAACGTCCATTCCCGCCCGTCCTCGTCATCGAACGTGATTTCACCCTTCACACCATCCACATGCTTCATTGGCACATACAAGACCCGCCCGGTTTCCGGATGAATGGGCAGGAAACACGAATAACTCTGCTGCCGCTCATCGCGCAATGACGCAAGCATCACTTCCATGATCGCGTCATACCGTTCCGCCGCGCGCAGCAAAATTTCATCGAATTGCCCGCTGCGATAAAATTCCGTGGCCGAATAAAACTCGTATTCAAACCCGAACGTATCCAGAAACCGCCGCAACATCGCGTTGTTGTGCGCACCGAAACTCTCATGGGTGCCGAACGGATCGGGCACCGATGTCAGCGGCAATTGCAAATGCGCCTTCAATGCCTCGGGGTCCGGCACATTGCCCGGCACCTTGCGCATCCCGTCCAGATCGTCGGAAAAACAGATCAGCCGCGTCGGAATATCCGAAATCACCTCGAACGCGCGGCGGATCATCGTCGTGCGCGCCACCTCGCCGAACGTGCCGATATGCGGCAGCCCCGACGGCCCATAGCCGGTCTCGAACAGCACGAACCCCTTCTCGGGCGGCGCGCCCGAATAGCGTTTGACCAAGGCGCGCGCCTCCTCGAACGGCCAGGCCTTCGATGTCATCGCCGCGTCACGCAGGGTCGTCATGGTTCACACTCCTCAAACGGTCTCGGTTCAGGCAACCGGGTCCGGGAACCGACACTCCCTATTGCCCCGGCGGTGTCGCGTCAATATTCTGCACCGCAACAGGCAAGGACAGGACATAGAATGGCCGACATTTCCCACTCGCTCAGCGCCCCGGATTGCCTTGTGGCGGTGATGATCGCCATCTGCGTGTCAGACGAATCGATCAGAACGACCGAGCTTGTGACCATCGAACGCATCGTGAACCATTTGCCGGTCTTCGCCGATTTCGATCAGGACAGAATCTCGAAAGTCTCTGAAATCGTGTTCGATCTGTTCTCCGAAGAAGACGGCCTCGACGCCCTCTTCGGCCTGATTAGAGACAATTTGCCGGAAAAACTCTACGAGACCGCATATGCCATGGCCTGCGACGTCGCCGCCGCCGATGGCCACATCGAAGAACCCGAACTGCGCCTGCTCGAAGAAATCCGCTACGAGTTGAACATCGACCGCCTGCACGCCGCCGCCATCGAACGCGGCGCCCGCGCCCGCCACACCACCCTCTGACGCCACATCAGGCGGCCCAGACCGCCCGCCCCGACCCTCGGCGCACTCGCGCCACAGCCCCACAGCTTCGGCGTGCCCACAACCTGCAAGGCCGGGCGCAAAAGCTGCGCGTCGCCCCACCCAGTGCGTTCAATTTCAACGGAAAAATTCGCCTCGCCCGTCGCCGCCAACGCATCGCCCTGCTCCAAAGGCCATCCCGCAAGCTCGTCCGCCGTCCGCGCCAGCGACGGCCACGCCGGGCGCATCCCACGCCCCGCAACCCCTCGGGCCAACTCCGCCGACACTCGCCGCCGCCAATGGCGTCACCGCAAAGCACGACCGCCACGGCCCGGACCCCTCCACCTGGTGCACCTGCGGCACACCCAAGGCATCGGAAATCTCAGGCGGCATAAACCGTCGACCAGCGGTCGAGCAGCGCCCGTTGCAAAGTGCGCGCCCGCCGCGTCCAGGCCGATCCGCCCTCGGGGCTCTCGCGCTCGGCCTCGCTCAGGGCGGCGCGGCGGGGGGCATCGGCGCAGAAGATCGCGAAGGCCAGATCGGCGCCGCCTGGCATCGACACATACCCCGCCAGCGCCGAGACAAAGTTCAGCGTGCCGGTCTTGGCCTGCACCGTCACCTCGGGCCGGTTCTCGACCGGATAGGTCCGCAGCAGACCGCGCAGGGTTCCCCCCTGCCCGGCCCGCACCATCGCGCGCGCCATGTCGCCCGCCGAGATTCGCGAATCGCCGCCCAGCCCTGAATGATCCACCAGATCGGCCCGCGCCGCACCGCCACGTTCCGCCAGCCAGTCGTTCATCCGCCCCGCACTGTCAGCCAGAGCCTCCAGGCGCGTCCCCAGCCGCGCGCTGGCCGTCATCCCCACCACCTCGGCCGTCAGGTTGGTGGAATACTTCAGCATCTCCTGCAAAACCTCGGGCAGTGGCGCACTGTCGCGCACGACCAGCGTTTCCCCCTCGACCCGCTCGGCCAGTTCGACGGTCCTGCCCAGCTGGATGCCATGCGCGCGCGCCAGGGTCTGGAACACCTCGCCCGCATAAAGCGCCGGGCGGCGCACCGGCAACCAGCGCGCGCCGCCATTGCCAAGCGCTGCACGCGCCACGGTCCAGTCATCGCGCCCGCCGCCGTCGCTGTAGGTATAAATCGGCGTCGACCTGTCGATCACCTGCATCCGGGCCACCGTCACATCCGGGCGGTACTTGCCCGACCGGGCATCCATCGTGACCTGATACTGCCCCGACACCCGGCGCCATTCAAAATGCACCCGGTTGAAATTCAGGTTCAGCCCGCCCACCGCCGGATTGTACCCCACATGATCGGGCTGTTCCGCGTCGATCCCGCGCAGCCGGGGCAGCACCCTGTCGGCCACCCGGAACACGCCCGAAATCTCGCGCACCCCCACCTGCTTCAATTGCGCCGCCATCTCGGCCAGCCCATCGGTGTCCAGCGTCGGATCGCCGCCGCCCACAAGGATCAGATCGCCCTGAACCCGCCCCGACGTCAGCGGGCCAGTGGCCACCAGCCGGGTCTGAAACCGGAACCCGGCCCCCAGCGTATCCAGCGCGTAAACCGCCGTCAGCGCCTTGGCCGTGCTGGCGGGGGGCTGGGGCAACGCGGGCGCGCGCGCTTCGAGGATTGCGCCGGTGCGCATGTCGGCCACGGCAAAGCTGACCTTGCCGCCCAGGCGCGCGTCGGCGACCAGGTCCCCGGCCGACCTGACCGCACGCCTGACGAACTCCGGCGACCGGTGTGCCGGGCGGATTGAGGTTGCGGGCGCCTCGGCCACAAGGGGCGTGGTGGCGCTGGCGATCAGACCGCCCAGAACCGTTCTTCGTGTCAAACGCAAAGCTGAATCCCCCCGGGGCATCGCTAACCTTGGCACCTTTGGCAAAGAGCCGTATCAAAGCGGGATTTAACCGCCTCGGGCGATGGGCCGCAACCCCGGCGCCGTTCACATCTCAGTCGCTCCAGCCCCCCTCGGCCCGAATCGCGCTGGACGAAAGGGTATTCATCGGAATGTTGATGAAGCACCAGGCCGGGGCATCCTTTCGCCCCAGCAGATGCGCCGACCGCCCGGGCAGCCGGAACCGCTCGAAACGGGCGGCGGCCACCGAGGTGCGCGCCGAAATGGACTGGCCAGGCCGGGCCATCACCCCCACAGGCACATTCTGCAAGATCCACTGCCAGCGGTCCCAGCGGTGAAAATCGGCAAGACTGTCCGCCCCCATCAGCCAGACGAACCGCACACCCGGGTACAGCGCGCCCAGTCTTTGCAGCGTCGCGGCGGTATAGCGGGTGGCGATCCGCGCCTCGATGTCGGTGATTCGCACCCGGGGGTGATGCATCACTTCGCGCGCCGCCGCCATGCGCCGTTCCATCGGCGCGGGCCCGTGTTTCTTCAGCGGATTGCCCGGCGTGACAAGCCACCACACCTGATCCAGGCCAAAGCGTTTCAGCGCCTCGCGGGTGATGTGGGCGTGGCCTTCATGGGGCGGATCGAACGACCCGCCCAGAAGGCCGATCACCTGACCGGGGCGGGCAGCAGGAAACCCGGGGCCGCGCGAAATCATGTCGGCGCTTGCCCGCACGGCCCCGGGGCGACGCGACCGGCCCCGGTCGGGCAGGCGTTCAAAAGGCCGGATAGCGGGTGGAACGGCAGGTCAGTCATGGCACCCCTTGTCGCGGGGCGCGCCGACGCTGTCAAACATCTGACTTGCGGCTCAGGGGGCCCCGGGCGTCGGGTTGCCCAGACTTAGTTCGGCGCGCACCCGGTCCAGGAAGGCGGGAGCGCTGGCCACACCAGCGGCCTCGGCCTCGTTCAGCAGGGCAATTCCCGCCGCGATCTCGGCACGTCCGGCCAATCCCAGAGCCATGATCGCGCCAAGTTCGGCCTTTGCCGCCACGTTCCCCCTCTCGACGGCCTGGCGCAGATAGGTCTGGGCCAGGCCGTAATCCTGCGCCCCGCCCTGACCGTAAAACCGCATGAAACCGGACAGATACAGCGCTTCGGCCAGACCGTGGCGACCGGCCTGATCAAACAGCCCCCGGGCTCTGGCGTGATCCTGCACCGTCCCCTGCCCTCGATAGGTCAGCCAGGCCAATGCCAATTGCGACTCCGGATCCTGCACGGCGGCCCCGGCGCGATAAGCCCGGGCCGCGTCCTCCCAGCGCCCGGCACCGGCCCAGTGCCGCCCCAACGGCTCATGCGCCGCTTCAATGCCGGCATCGATCGCAGCCTGCATCAGCACGGGCAGCGGACGGTCGCGATCGTCGGGCAGAAAATCCGTCTGGATGAGAACGCCATAAAGATAGGCCGCGATGGCATTGCCCCCGTCGACTGCATCAAGCAGCATCTGCACACCTGTCGCCCTGTCGCCCGGCTCGGGCATGCCCAGGCCAAGTTCCAGCAACGCCAGAAGTCCGACGGCCAGCGGATTGCCACCCGCCGCCGCCTTGCGATATTCCTCTTTTGCGGCCTGCTGGGCAGGCACGTCGCCGGCATTTCGAGCCGCCAGCAGGGCCACCCGCGTCGCCGCCATCTGCGCCATCTCGGAGTGCAGTCCCGCCGCCCGGGCAAGGGCACAGGCAGGCACGGCATGCGCCTCGTCGATGGCCCATTCCGGCACGCCCAACCAGCTGTGCAACAACCCCGGGTCCAGCGGATGAACGCCCAGAGTGATGCAATGCGACGACCAGATGCGCGCCCTGACATCGGCGCGTGCAGCAGGGGTCGAGGCCACAATATAACGTTGCAGGTGCGTCGCCGCTTCAAACGGACCCGAAGCGAACATCGGGGTCTTTTCCGTCTCCAGCCAGCCCAGCACCGCCTCCAGCGCGGCACGGTCCGCAAAGGTGAACCGAAGATCTGTCTCGGCCACCCCGTGACCGGCGGCTGTCAGGGCGGCGACCACGGCGCGCGCATCGCTGAAAACCAGCTCATAGGCTACGATCATGGTCCCGTCGGGCGCCGCGTCCAGTCGCAGCGGATGATAGGACCACCAGGTCTGCCCGTCGCCCGGCGCGACCTGTGCGATCAACCGGTCCTCATGCCCCGGCTGTCGGTGCAGGGTGAACGCCAGCCCCCCGAACGGCGCGCCATCGCGTTTGAAGTATTGCGCCAATGCAGGGTCTTCCTGCGGCGCCGGAGCCGCAGTGTAGGTCGTGCCGTCCAGCGTCAGCGCGTAGAACTGCGCCTCGGGCGGTTCGCCCTTGCGCATCGACGCCCAAAAATGGGTCCGGGTCGAAATCCTGTCGTCGGTGCGCAACCCTGCCACAACCGACCCGCCCACGATCAGGGTCATACCCGCGCCCCTGTCGAAAAGCGGGCTTTCGGACAGGATACCCGAGGGCAAGGCCTGGGACGGGCTGCCGCCGCCCGTCCCCGGAAAAAAGAACGCCTTTGCCGGAGTGGCGATGGCCAGAATGACAAGTGCCAACAACACACGCAGCATGGCGGTTCCTCCGTCATCAAGTCTTGCCGATATTTTAGGGGCCGAACGGTGTGACGCAAGGAAAACCGCGCGCGAGAGGGCCGGAAACCCGCTGGCACATCGCGCCAGTCGCCGTCATGGTGGGCACAGCCAACAGAATCCCATGAGGCCGCCATGAAAATCGCGATGCTTGCCCAGAACGCGAACCTGTATTCGCACCAGCGGCTCAAGACCGTCGCCGAGGCGCGGGGGCATACCTTCGACATCATCAAGACGCTGGGCTGCTACATGAACATCGCCTCGCGCCGGCCCGAAATCTATTACAACGGCGCCAAACTGCCCGATTACGACGCGGTGATCCCGCGGATCGGCGCCTCGGTCACGTTCTATGGCCTCGCGGTGCTGCGCCAGTTCGAGATGCAGGGTGTGTTTCCACTGAACGAATCCGTGGCGATCGGCCGGTCGCGCGACAAGCTGCGCAGTATGCAGCTGATGGCGCGGGACGGGATCGGGCTGCCCGTGACCACCTTTGCCCATGACCCCAAGCAAACCGCAGAGGTGCTGAAACTGGCGGGCGGCGCGCCCATGGTGATCAAGCTGCTGGAGGGCACGCAAGGCATCGGCGTCGTGCTTGCCGACACGGACCGCAGCGCCAAGTCGATCATCGAGGCGTTTCGCGGCGCCAACGTCAACATCATGGTGCAGGAGTTCATCAAGGAGGCGGGGGGCACCGACATCCGCGCCCTGGTGATCGGCGGCAAGGTGATCGCCGCGATGAAACGCACCGGCGCCGAGGGCGAGTTTCGCAGCAACCTGCACCGGGGCGGCAGTGCGGCTGCGATCAAGATCAGCCCCGAAGAACGCGCCACCGCGATTCGTGCTGCCAAATCCATGGGCCTGAACGTGTGCGGCGTCGACATGCTGCGCGCCAATCACGGGCCGGTGGTGATGGAGGTGAATTCATCGCCGGGGCTGGAAGGCGTGGAAAAGGCCACCGGCATCGACATCGCGGGCAAGATCATCGATTTCATCGAGAAAAGCGCCAGGCCCGGCAAGACCAAGACGGTCGGAAAGGGATGATGGCGCGCACCGGGTTCGAGTTCGGTGGCACGGTTCTGGCCCCCGGCGAACGGCGCACGGTCGACCTGCCCGTGTCGGTGCTGTCGGATCACACCCCCATCACCATGTCGGTGCGGGTGATCCACGGCAAGAGGCCGGGCCCGGTTCTGTTCGTCAGCGCCGCCGTGCACGGCGACGAGGTGATCGGCGTCGAGATCGCACGCCGTCTGCTGCGCGCGCCGCAATTGAAGAACATCGCGGGCACGCTGATGGTGGTGCCCATCGTCAACACCTTCGGGTTTCTCAACAATTCCCGCTACATGCCCGACCGGCGCGATCTGAACCGGGTGTTCCCCGGTTCGCCCACAGGCTCGCTTGCCGCGCGCCTTGCGCATCTGTTCATGACCGAAATCGTGGCTCGCGCCGATTTCGGGATCGACCTGCATTCCGCCGCCCTGCACCGCACCAACATGCCGCAAATCCGCGTGTCGGCCAGCAACGACACCACGCTTGAGCGGGCCGAGGCGTTTGGCGCCCCGGTCATCGTGCGCGCCAAACTGCGCGACGGCAGCCTGCGCGCCGCCGCCAAGGCGCGGGGCTGCGATATCCTGCTGTACGAGGCGGGCGAAGCTTTGCGCTTTGACGAGTTATCGGCGCGGGTCGGGGCCAGCGGCATCCTGCGGGTGATGCACCACATGGGCATGATCACCGCCAAGGCTCCGCCAAGGCGTGGTGCAGCGCCGATCCAGGCCAGTTCGTCGTCCTGGGTGCGTTCGCCCGCCGGAGGGCTGTTGCGCTGTTTCAAACAGACCGGCGAAGGCGTCGAGGCAGGCACCCTTCTGGCCATCGTCACAGACCCCTTCGGCGAGACCGAACAGGAGATCACCGCCCCCGGTCCCGGCATCATCCTCGGCCGCGCTATGATGCCGGTGATCAACGAGGGCGACGCCTGCTATCACATTGCCGCCACC
>Ga0105055_10008514_pt1 | contig 13332 bp, 14 predicted proteins | sample BON03_FD_78090 | JGI IMG/M metagenome (GOLD analysis project Ga0105055, IMG submission 78090) | Freshwater microbial communities from Lake Bonney liftoff mats and glacier meltwater in Antarctica - BON-03 | ecosystem: Environmental > Aquatic > Freshwater > Ice > Glacier meltwater | place: Lake...
TATATATATATGTTCATATATGTATGTATTTTATATATATTATATATATGTATGTATATATGTTTATATATATGTATACATATATGAATATATATGTGTATATATATATACATATATATATATATATATGTATATATGTATATTTACATATATCTTTATCTCTCTTTCTCTCTCTTTTTGTCTCTCGTTCATATTGCTACCTGCACGCTGTGTCATAGTCTCATTCTCTCCCTCTTTCTCTCTCTCTCGCTTTCTCTCTCTCTCGCTTTCTCTCTCTCTTTCTCGCAGATCTACATGTACGGGCATGAGCAACCTTCACTAAACTGGACGGGCGGGCACAGGTCCAAGAGAGAGAGAGAAAGAAAGAGAGAGAGGGGTGGAAAGAACGAGCGAGCGAGCGAGAGAGAGAGCGAAAGAACGAGCGAGCAGGCGAGAGAGAAAGTGAAAGAGCGCACGCGAGAGAGAGAGGGAAAGAACGAGCGAGCTAGCGAGAGAGAGAGCGAAAGAGCACACGCGAGAGAGGGATAATATATATAATATATATATACATGTACACACATATATATATATATATGTAAATATGTGTATATATGTATGTGAATTTGTATATGTATATGTTTGTTGGTACATATATATACAAATATATGTGTATATATGTATATATATATATGTATATATATATTTATTGGCGAGCACAGGTTCAAGACTAGAACGGAGGGAGTTGAGGAAGAGGAAGGAGCCAAAGGTAAGAAGTTCTGGAACGTGTGCTTTTTCGAAGTGAGCAAAACTGGTCAGGTGACTGTGAAGGAAGAGTTCAACTCGTATGTCGAGGAAGAGCCAGGCTCCCGAGAGATAATTATCAGAAAAGTGGCTTGGATCAGGGCTATGCTACTGCGCCTCACCCATCACCACCAATATGTCTCTTTCGTCTCATGTTACCGTGCCATCCTGCACCGCGCCCTCTTTCTTATACATAAACGCGCAGCTAGACAAATGCAAAAGATCATGCGCCGTGCGCACGCGCACTTTTCACATTCGGAAGTGCTCGTTGCTGCTTTCGGGGTGCGTGCGTATTTGCGGCGCATATATGTGCTACAACGGCAGCAGGCAGCGACGACAATTCAACGTGTAAACCGACAGACCTTAACCCACTCTCTCTTTCTTATACATAAGCGCGCAGCTCTACAAATTCAAGCAGTCATGTGCCGTGCATGCGCGCAATTTTCACATGTACAAATGCTCGTTGCAGCGTTACGGGTACGTGCGTATTTGCAACGCAAGTATGTGCAGCTACAGCGGCAGCAGGCAGCGACGACAATTCAACGTGTGAACAGACAGAGATTGCGTCGAATCATTTTTATGGGGATGGTGTGGGAAGTGGTGGTTCTACAGTGTGGTGTCCACAGGCTGAGCGCGAGGATACGAGTCATGAGAATGAAGAAAGAATATAAAATGCAGGATTCAGCACTGGTGGTGCAGTGTTGGTGGAGAGGGCTGGTTGCATGCAAGTGTGCGGTAATGATGGCCAAAAAGTGCAGCATTGAGGTGCTCTCAGGCTTTATCCACTGCCACTTGCGGCAAGGAGACTATCTCAATAGGCTCCGCGCTGTTTCTCATGTGCAAAAGTATGTGAAAATGAAAATGTTGCACTGTTTGTATGCTGCACGGAAGGAGGGGGCGGTGGAGTTGATGCGATGGATGAATAAGTACTTGATACGCCTGCGCTACGATGCAATGTATGCCGAGTTTGAGAGAGAGAAAGAGAGAGAGAGAGAGCGAGAAGAGCGAGAAGAGCGAGATCGCATCAGAGAGAGCGAAAGAAAGAGAGCACGAGCGAAAGAGAAGGAAACAGAAATGGAGAAAGCGGCAGCAGCAGAGGCCAAGAGAAAGGAGGAGGAGGAAACTGCAGCAGTAGCAGCAGCAGAGGCAAAGAAGACGGAGGAAATGACGACAGCAGCAGAGGCTAAGAGGAAGGAGGAGCAGGCGGCAACAGCAGCAGCAGCAGCAGCAGCAGAGACCAAGAGGAAGGAAGGGGAGCGTGCTGCTGCAGCGGTAAGTTCGTTTGTTTTTTCCTTTTTAACCCAAAGAAAGCATGTTGTTAAAACGTATCATCACAGTGCGCGAAGATGACAAAACGACTAACTCAAATATCAGGAGCGTATTCTATCCAAGGCAAAAGCTGCGCGCGAGATTGAAATGACGGTTGTTCTGCAATGTGCGATGAGGATGTGGCTTGCAAGGAAGTGCATGGATGAGGCTAAGGCCGCGCGGGAGATTGAGATGATGGTTGTTCTGCAACGTGCAATAAGGATGTGGCTTGCAAGGAAGCGCATGGATGAGGCTAAGGCCGCGTGTGACATTGAGATGACGGTTGTTCTGCAATGTGCGATGAGGATGTGGCTTGCAAGGAAGTGCATGGATGAGGCAAAGACCGCGCGCGAGATTGAGATGACAGTTGTTCTGCAATGTGCGATGAGGATGTGGCTTGCAAGGAAGCGCATGGATGCTGAGCGTGTTGCCCCTGAGGGACTTTACAAGCGACTAGTAAGGGCGCGACCGGATTTGCTGGAGGAGGGTCTATTCAAGCGTGCAGGTATTAGTGCTTCCGTCATTAGCATGTTGGGGAAAGGAAATGATCGAGCGACGCTTCAAAAAAAGGTCTTTATGCACCTCGACCAGCACGCTTTTGATCTCGTGAAAATTTCTGTCGAAAAGGTTGAGAAAGGAGTAACTCAAATTGGAGCTTCTTATCACGCAAGGCGCTTCCCTCTCCACGTCAGTTTACTCAAAAACCCTGATAATCACTTGCCATTTTCAGACGACATGGATCCGTGGTTGGATATTGCGTATGCCGTGCTTGGTTCACCGCGCGTGCAGTTTAATTCGTCACAAAAATCATTAGCATACTTTGCGGGGCTTCAGCTTGTGATAGACACGTGGCAAAAGGCACAGACATACCGTAACCAAATAAAGGCGCTAAAAGCCATAACAAACAAGAAGCATGCAGCAGCAACCAGGGTGCAGCGCTGGTTCCACAGGATTAGCAGCAATCGGCTCAAGCCAATTGTGCTTTCGGATGACTATCAAGCAATTGAAACTGGTGAGAAATGTATTTGTGTAGCATGATATATGTAGAGGAAAGTAAGTAGGCACGATATGATGCCGTGATTTTAATTCAACGAATTCGCAAATTCGATTTAGTTGTTCTTTACATTGATTTAGTTTGTGAATATGATACATCAATCTGACTATATGCAAATCTTGGATTTTTCCAGCCAAGATTTACTTGATGTACCACGGCACGCCAAGCCTCGAGAATGCAGCGTTGATTGAGCAGAATGGCTTCAACGCCTCGACAGGCGGGCTGCTAGGACCCGGAATATATGTCAGTCGCAATATCGAAAAAGCTCAACAATACAGAGGAGACGGTGTGATCTTTGAGGTCCTTGTGAAGGTGGGCAGAGTGTGCCACATCCAAGACCACCTGATACCCGCACCTGTGGGTGAAAAAATGAGTGGTTCCTCAGTACAGCGTATGATACCGGCAAAGGATCTGGTTCCTGGAGAATGGTCACGTTCATCACCCTGGAATGATGTTGGATATGATACTGCATGGGTGCCTCATGACTGTCCAGATCATGTATTTACCGGAGGCCAGGGCTGGAACGAAGGTCACAAAGAAGAAACGTGTGTGTTTGACGCAAGTCGAGTCACGGTGCTGCGGTACTATTATCGCACACACACTGTACACTACCCAACCTATGTGCTGGAAAACACACAAACGTCACGTGCACGCACACGCAGCTCTGCACACATACACGTGCGCGCACACACTCACACACGCACAAACGTATAAATGAGTCTTACGACCTGGCTCAGAACTTAATGTTTTGCTCTATGTATGACAATCTAATCAGTGCTCGTGTATCTGATTATATATATATCACCAGACATATATATATATATATATATATATATATATACACATATGTATATATACATATATAGATACATATATATACATATATATATATATATATGTATGTATACATATATATGTATACATATATATGTATACGTATTTATGTATACATATTTATGTATATGTTTGTATACATATATATATAATATATGTATATTCATGTACATATGTATACATGGATATACGTATCTGTATATATATATCATATCAGGAGGACTGTGTGGAACACAGATCGTGCTGACGTCAACAATATAAGGTGGATGTTCGAGGAGGACGAAGCCCGTGTTGAAAGGCAGGGTGAAGCAGAAGGAAACTTTGTGTACTATTCAAGGCGCCTGAGCATTTTGATCGAATCCCACCATCTCATTTACGTAGCCAAACGAGGTCGGGCTCAATTCGTTATTACTGTAGAGAGTAGCCGAAAGATTTTTCACCTGCACACGGGGTTCCAATATGAAATCGATCTCGAACGACAGATACAGAAGAATGTCATAACAGGATATGAGCGACGTCTACAACGTACGGACTTGCAAGCAAATTCGGGAGCAGGGGGAGGGGGAGCCAGTAGTGGTACAGTAGGGGGGAGTGGCCGCCATTCGAGAAATACTGCAATATCACACAACAGCGGCCCACAACGTACGGACTTGCATGCGAATTTGGGAGCAGGGGGAGGGGGAGCCAGTGGGGGGACAGTAGGGGGGAGTGGCCGCCACTCCAGAAATACTGCAATATCACACAACAGCGGCTGTTGTGTAATATTGTAGTATTTTTTCTTTGATAAGAGTATATACTTCTCATAGAAAGTGTATGCATATAGTGTGGGTACGAGAAGGGAGGCAGAAGTATGTTAGGAAATATGGGGTTCAGTGCGTCACTGAGGAGAGAAATCTATAAAATAGAAACATGTTGAAATTTTTGCCCAGATTCCATTTCACGGCGAAAATAGAAACTTTCTTGCTAGCTTGGGTTCTAGCCCACTTGAACACCTCATGTCATTTGTCTTTATCTCTGTTTTGCATGTCGAAAAAATGATCTACTCGCTTGCCTGTGTGTGCCACGTGACAGCATAGAGAGAACGAGAAGGAAGGAGAGAGAAGGGGGGAGAGAGATCAGATATGTATATATGTATATGTATATATATATGCCATGATGTATACATACATATATATATATATGTTTATATATACATGTATATATATATACAAAGTGTAGCAACATGCAGTGCTGCATCGTGTTGAGCTCCGGGCCCAGCCGCAGGCACTCGGACACCGCGCCGTGCTCGGCGCACGCGGTGTCATCCGTGCCGCCGCACAGGAACTGAATAACTTCGGATTTAACAGAGTTGAGTGTCTCGTTACTGATCTAATCCGCCTTTATCACACTCGCACAGATCTCCACTTTGAAGACTCTCTGAAGACGGCAAAGTGACCACAAAGAACGGAAAGTTACTAGATAACTTCAGTCACGAATGAGACGTTACGTGGAGGAGTTTTGTAGGGACGTGACATCTTATTCGTGACTGACATTATCTACTAACTTTCCGTTTTCCGTTAGTAGATAACTTCAGTCACGAATAAGACGTCACGTCCCTACAAAACCCCTCTACGTCACGTCGTATTCGTGGCTGAAGTTATCAGCAGAACCGCGAGGTTCGCAAGGTATACGATAGTGGAACGTGGGTAGTGTGTACGCTCACTTAGGTGAATCTTCAATCAAATTCCAAACCAAACATATTGGGGCCGTAGAATCCATGACGGTTCCTTTCTTTCTAGAAGGTGTTCTGTACATAAAACGAGAGGCACATCTTTACCTTTAGTATACATAACCTGGCGCACGACAGCAGGTCTCTTGGCTACTGCTTCTGTGGCGGCTATTGCGCACTTTTTGCTGGTAGCCGTTGAATCTGCTTCTGATGTCGCAGTGGCATGTCGGTGCGATCGAGTGTTGGCTGCGATGAAATCCTTTTTTTCAGCATCATCTTTTTGATGCATGTGCCTGGCATCTTTTGCTGAGAAGATGCTCTTGTCGAAGAGCACGTCTGGGTCGCGAAAAGGAAAATCTTCTGGAAATGCTTTCCAATTTGCAAACAACTCCGTCTTGTTAGTTTTGAAAAGGTGGACATGAATTGAGGAAGTGGAGTCATCTGCTCCTACGTAGATGCCTTCCATTGCACGATCGCCGTGGCTGCCATCTGTGCATAGGCTAGATTCACGTGGAATCTGAACTATGACTTTGCATCCAAAGGGCACTGCAATTGCTCGTCGGTTGTTAGACACCCCCACAGGCTGCATGCTTTCAAACGCAGTTGTTAAAGTGCCATTAGCCTCTTTGCGTGCCCAGAGCGTGTTCCTCTTTTTGATAAAGTCCTTTGTCGCCCGCCCCCAAAAATGTAGCGGACACGCACTCTGCTTCAATGCCACTCTAGTGTGTGATTTAGTTATGCGGATGGCGCCTTCTACCTGGCACTGGAGCAAGTGGTTGTAGGCTGGCACTAATTGAAGTGTAATATTGTGCTTGCGACAGAAATCTCGTATCTCGCTGCCAACAAACTCTTTATCACCATCCAGGCGCAAGGTACGTGGTACGCGTCCTGTTTCAGTGATCCAATCCTCCAGCATTGCTACCGCACCTGTTGCTGATTTGTCTTTCGAAGTTGATGCACCATAATATTCTGTATTTTTCTCTACGATCATCAGATAGTAGCGCAAGCCATCCCAAGCCAAACCAGTGGCATCTGCCCAATCTGCACGCAGCTCATGTGCTTGCTGAAATGTTGTAATGCCCTCAGAGGGATGTGTATCAATTGCCTCGGCCATTTCGATAAGCTCATCGAGCTCCTGTTTGTATGCTTTGAGCTTTACAATACCAGGATCATCAGCTGCAGATCCATTCAGCGTGTCGAGCGCCGCTTGCTTCTGTTTGACACGTGCGGTGACAGCTCTGCTTGTGTGGGGAAAGAGAGTATAGAGATGGGCGTGTCAGCGTTTTTGCTGGCAAGCAGATCGCTGAAAAGAGCAGCCGAGATAGATGTTGCATCTGCGCTGGGCACCAATGTTGAAATTTCAAATTTGCTGCGATTGCCCGGCAAGTCGCTGCTGTTGACTGCCAGTTGCTTACTGTTGCTAACTGTAGATTTCATAGTACGATACTGCCGGTGTCCTAACGATAGTAGGCATGCCTGACAATCGAGTCCTCTGATATATTTGCGCAAATGGCGAGGCGGGATGTTGTGCTTTTTCAAAGATAGCAGTAGCTTTTTGTATTCAAAGATAGTAGTAGCTTTTTGTCGCTGCAATGTCCGAAAGCGCAATGCAGCGGCATCGCCTCTTTCTCGTATAAGATTGCCAGATACTCTCGATGCGTTTCGTCTCCAGCTTGCGGCTGCAAATATGATGCGCCTGCTGATTGCATGACTAGCTGCTGAAAAAATGCTTTGATTTGCTGTTGGTGCTGCATCAGCGTAAGCTTAGATACATTGTGCTCTGCCTCTAACAGTCGCCTGAATTCTACAAGAGTTAGTGTTGAACGTTGCTCTGGGCGGACGCCCTGATACGCGAGTTTTACGAGGTCTGCAAGGCCTACCAAGGGTTGCTGATCCAATGTTTGCGTTAGTTGTCGCTTCCCCAGGGCATGCTTTTCCTGGGTCAAGACAATTGAGAACAGCAAAAAAATTGGCAGAATAATGCGATGAAAATATGTCATTAGGATCACAGGGCAAGCAGACAAAACCTTTAGAGCTTCTTTCCGGCAGCGCGAAAGTAGGCAGCCTCCACGTGTGCTCGTGATGCACCATGACAATTGTGATGCCATCTGGCGTTGTGATTGTGCCGCTATAGTCTGCATATTTCCCAAATCCGTGCTGATTGGCATCGGTGGGGGTTGCATAATTGAATTTGAAACCATGATGCATGAGCCGTGAGACTGGCAGAAGGCAATGCCTGTTTGCTGTGGAAAACGATCCGGTGTCTGGGCATGATATTATTCGTTGCTTGCCATGGATGTCCACGCACGGGAATCCGATGATGGCGCCCGCACATTTGATGGCGTCGCCGTACACTCCACTGAGGTTCATATTTTCGCCCGTGAAGCTCATAACATGCTGAAGGTCGTTGGTGACGCCTTGGTCATTGCCCGTGTCAGCCACTGCATCTGACGTGACGCACGATGCTGTGGACAGTGAGCGGGCATCGGGTGGTAAAATCATAGTAGTGCAATCTGCTGGTACTACGTAGATGTTGTCGGGCAAACAATGTGAGGACAAGAGGCAGCAGACACGACACGCAAAATAATACTCATCGATTTCACCGAAATGCCCGTTTTCAGTGTTGTGATCAGTGCTGAAGGCCTGCGCCTGAGCATCTTCGAGATGCCGATCTTGGTTGAACGTCACTCAGAGAGGTCCCTGGTGATGCCCCCCTTCCTACCCCCTGTCACACACTGGGGCAAGAGGCATCGCCTCTCATATGGTGAGGGCTGCCGCAGTCGAAACACAGTCTCAACGCAGTATCATGGCGATCTGGCGCAGTGCCTCCACGTCCACCGTGTTGAACTCCGCGACCGACTCGAAATCCGTCTCGACCGCTACCGTCGATTTGATTTCGTTGGCGTGGCCTCCATGATTTCGTTGGCGTGGCCTCCGCGGCCGCCGCGATGTCCTCCACGTCCACCGCGATGTCCTCGACCACCGCTGCGTTCAAACCCTCCTTGGTTCCCAACCAAACCGCCGCGCCAACCGCCGCGGTCACCACGGTCGCCGAAGCCTCCACGGATGCCACGTGTCTTGAAGTTGACGGTAAGCTTAAGGTCGTTGATGTCCTTCTTGTGAGCATCTGCTTGCTCTTGGAGCTTTGTGGCGAGCGAGGTGGTGGACAGGGGCGGGTTTTCTTGATTTCCAAGACCATCGTCGAGAGCGGCGTACGCGTCCCAGGGGATGGTGTCAAGGCGTTCAAGGGTGAGGGGTCGTGGGTCTTCATTCATGTTGATACAGGCCTTCAAACATGCCTCGCGCCATACAGACGCCTTGAGGTTGTCGCCCGCGTTGGTGGCATCGTTGCGCATGGCGTACATCTTGTTGAAAGATGAGAAGGCTTGAACTGAGTTAAGAAAGCCTTCAAGGTCGGCGAACTTTATTGCTGTGATTTTCACGGTGGCCTCACGCATGCATGTTTGGTGAGCGGTAATGCTCGCGTTTGCACGGATGCCATTCGTCAGCGCACCGAAAGCAGCCGTCGTCGTGGCTGCCGAGGTGGAACCTCGTGTGTCGAGGGCAGCACAAATGATCGCCACGACTGGTAGCTTGTGCGCCAGTAGCTTGAGCTTGTTGTCGACCACTTCAGAAATACACCCAGGCTGCCCTGGTACAATGCAGAGGCCGTTTGATTCGTATGCCGTACACATACGCGCCAATGGAGAGTCACCTGTGCGCAAATGCGTCAGCGTGTCCCATGGTTTCAGAGCTTGGATGATGGCGCCGAAGAGCTTGCGGTGGACGTCGTTGAGGACGCTACGCATTGCGGCATTTGCTTCTTCGCTTTCGCTTTCTTTGACCCCATGGAATTTCCGGATATGGCACTTGCATACGGTCCATTCGTCATAAAAGCGTGCGCCTTCAGGCACAGCTTTCTTCAGTCTTGGGCTTCCTTCGATGATGCGGAAGAGGTGTTGAAGCTTTGTGTGTTGAAGCTTTGTGTAGCCCAGAGCCATGTAGGGAGCTCCACCTACAGCTGACGCGTCTTCTGCCATTTTCCATGCGTCGGCCTCGCCGACAGCCTGTGCAAACCCAAGGAGCGTTGAAGTGATCTTGTTGGTCCCAGCAGATCCATCTGGTATCTTCTGCAGGTGGATGATGGCCAAACGAAGGCTCTCCTTGAGGTCCAGCCCTGTGCCGTTAGCATTGCGGACGAGCTCGAGTGTAAGTTCGCCGGACTTTGTCGTCATTGTTTATGATCCATCAAACGGTCTTCATAGTGACGATACACACGGCCCGGCCGTTGGATCGATACCCCCTTCGCTTCCAAGCAGAACCGCGAGGTTCGCAAGGTACACGACGAGTGAAACGTGGGTAGTGTGTACGCTCACTTAGGTGAATCTTCAATCCGACAATCGAATTCCAAACCAAATATATTGGGGCCATGGAATCCATAACGGTTCCTTTCTTTCTAGAAGGTGTTCTATATATAAAACGAACTAGTCGCGTCTCCATATCTGTCTCCTCGCGAATGATCCTGAGCGATAGCAACAATGTTCGGGCCGTAAGTAAACCGTGTCCTGACTGGACTCAAGAAGGATACAGATTCACTCTATCCCTTCATTTATGTGTGTGTGACATACTAAACACAACAGCGCAACAGTACAACAGATTAGTAACACAACAGGAATGAAGTCTGAATCCTGTATACATACACACATATTAACACTACCCGGCATAGAAGTGGTGTATACATCTCGACACCGCCCAGTCTAGCAGCGACATCGTGCTGTCCAATTTCAGAAAAATGAGCGAAAATGACCCAGAAAAAAAGAGACCCACTCAAAAATAACCACCAGGAAAAGCACCAAAACCGTGGACCTCTGGTCCGACTGCAGCCTGGCTCCCAGCCTGAACAAACATCTCTGACCATATATGGGCTCACCACCCGTACTTTCCCTCGTCCCCTCCTGTTGACTACCCCGCACCGTGCTTTCCCCCGTCCCATCGTGTTGACGACCCCGCGCGTTGTAAACTATTCTGATGACATGGTGTTTTTATCCCACCCTCCACATTTTATGTATCAACTACCTGCCCCTCTCCCTGACAACTTTATCATAATTGCAATTACCATGAGCGTGTGGATTGTCTTGTTCATGTGACACACTCCCAGAGGAGTATAAACTCGTCAATATCCCTGCTAGAAGAACCTCTGTGGTTCTACTATGTTGCAGGGTCAACAGGTTCATTGTCAGGTTCAGTAACTCCCAAATGCGAAAAATCGTCAGTGTGTCCTTGACTTCTCTACGGAGGGTCTCTTTCCTTCGGGTTTTTTTTGTAAAACAAGTGTTGCTTTGATTTTTTTCGGTCGTGGGAGGTGAAGGATTTCGCAGTTCCTGGTGACTTCAGTACCTAAGAAATCTTTGCATTACTCAGGGCCCTCACCTATGAGGCCGAACGAACTTTGGACCTGCCCAGACATGGAGCCGCCAGGGCTTGCCCCTAATTGTCAACAGTGTTAGTTGCTGGGTCTGTTCAAAGAGGAAGAGGAGGGGATTGGTATAGCCAGTGACGTGTTAAGGTGAATGGGAGGTTCCAGCAAACCTCAGCTTATTATCTGAGGTCTGTTGATACGACTCTGAGGAAACCCCTGGACCGTAACGATTCCCTAATATTGGTTTAATACAACCAAGCAACACACACTTTAGTATGGTTCTTTTCTTGAGTCTTCTTGTATGTTTAGTTGCCAAACAACTAGCCCTCCAAATACAGCAGGAACGCACACAGGTGGTGTGAAGTAATAAGGAAAAAGTCCTCCAGGGAAGATTTTTTTCAAAAATCATCCGGCCAAATTCTTCCTTCGGGGCCCCTAAGGGAAGCATTTCCTCCGGGGTACGCAACGCTGAACTCCGTTGGTCACGTGTTGGCGCCATCTTGATCATCTTACACACTCAAAAGACTCCTCCTCACTAAAAATGAACAGAGCTTGTGTGATTTATTAATAGAGATTTCACGGTGCATTCAAGTGAAAGTTTACGTAAACTTCTCATATAAATGGAGAAAAGAAAAGAAAAGCCCACGCTAATAGTAAAGAGATATAACGACAATCAGCAAACCACAGTCACTCACTTCGGTGACAATAAAAGACTACAACATGAGAGTTCCAAACAAAAATGCTGCATTATTGTTTTTATGAGTAACAGTAAAAGCGATCTTCACTTCAATATGCTGATTCGAATAGATTGATTAACAATCGCATATTTATTCATCACGTATTTGGTGGTACAATAGATCATCTCGTTATTATTGGGAAGCAAAAAGAAATCCCATGAGATAAGTTTTGCTTTAGATCAAGCATGCAGATCATGCCGGAGGAGAGTTTTCCCTCAGGGACCCCGAAGATGATTTTTGAAAAAAACCTTTCCTGGGGGAACGTACTAAAGTTCAGTCAATGCTGTCGGCAGCTGCTCGTGGGGCGTGGCGCCCGGGCCAGAACGTGTGATGACCCGTGTATATTAGAGAGAGTTTTGGACACCGCCTTTATACAAGCCAGAGTGAGGCTGAGCTGCAGTAATAGTTTAATACTCAAAGCACTGCACGGGTCATCACCAGGCTTTCTGGCAAGAATCTGGGAATCAATGAGCATTTCTGAGGAGAGTGACACACAAAAAACTGCGCAAAGCGCAGTTTTTGAATGCGGCGTGAGAAGCAATTTTTGAAAACTGGACCGTGACATTAGTAGCGCGTTGGAAAATGCATTTTCAACCAATTTAGGACATAAGTTTACTCGTTTCACTGCTTCCAAAAAAGCGGGTTTATATCTACATCAATGTTAAATGTTGACTCTCAGAGTCCTTTCATCCATACCAACATCCATATTAGCAGATACTGCAACACACAGCAACACATAGCAACACACAACAACACTACAACACAAAGCGACACATTATGTACACCATCTCTCAGTAAATAGATAGATGGATGATTTCATACATACCATGATTTACCTCCATATCCATATTTATATCTCTATATCTACATACGAGACGTGCATCGCTTCACGTGTCGCTCGCTTGAATAGGTATCCATCTATGTATGTGTTCGTGATGCCTTCGTGCGTGCACTCAATGGCGTGTGTGTGTGCGTCCGTCAAAAGAAACGATGTGTTGGGTTTCGCCTGTATCGAGTATTAAAATACTGTGTTTTGAAAATATTGGATCTGGACTACCAGGATTTACTTTTCTTGTATGTTACAACCGTTCACACGCACGCATAAACACATACACACACGCACAAATCCGCATAAAATTTCGAACACATACATGACTACATCCATATACAAGCAAACAAAGGCACACCGGTGTGCGCGTGTGCGTGAGAGAGATAGTGTGTATGTATGTGCGTGAATGTTTGTGAGAGGGTGTGCGTGTGGTTGTGTGTGTAAAGGTGAGTGTGTGTGTGCGTGTCTATCAGTGAAAGTGCATGTGTGTGTGTGGGTGTGTGTGTGGGAAAGTGTTTGTGTGTGTGTATACATGTGTTTATGTGCGACAGAGAGTATGTAAGAGAGTACAAGACAAAACGTGTTCCGAGTGTATGTGAGAGAGAGGGTGTCAAGGTGTGTGCTTGTGTGAGTGTGTGTTTGTGTGTGAGAGAGAGACAGAAA
>Ga0105055_10008515_pt1 | contig 13330 bp, 16 predicted proteins | sample BON03_FD_78090 | JGI IMG/M metagenome (GOLD analysis project Ga0105055, IMG submission 78090) | Freshwater microbial communities from Lake Bonney liftoff mats and glacier meltwater in Antarctica - BON-03 | ecosystem: Environmental > Aquatic > Freshwater > Ice > Glacier meltwater | place: Lake...
CCATAATGATGTCAGGGTCCTGTCTGAGAGTGGTTCGGAGTCCTGTTGCAAATGTATATCCAATATCAGAACGTACTTGTGATTGATTTACACCCTCTACTGTATATTCAACAGGATCTTCAAGTGAGAGAATATTTTTTGAAGATGAATCAAGTTCTGTCAGAAGAGAATAAAGAGTTGTTGACTTACCCGAACCTGTTGGTCCAGAGATAAGTACCATTCCATATGGCCTTGCAATTGCATCTTTGACCATTTTTAAATATCTTTCTGATAGCCCAACTTCTTCAATTTTTTTAACACCCTTATGCTGATCAAGAATTCTCATTACAACTTTTTCTCCAAAGTATGTTGGGAATGTCGAAACACGAAAATCGATTTTTCTTCCTTCAATTCGAGCTTGAAATCGTCCGTCCTGCGGTTTTCTTTTTTCGTCCAGCTTCATTTGGGCGAGAATTTTGATACGTGCAACAACAGCACTCGATACATTAATAGGAAGCACAATGCTCGTATTCAAAATTCCATCAATTCTAAAACGTACTCTTATTTTTTCGGCAAGAGGTTCGATATGGACGTCAGATGCTCCATATTCTACAGCGTATCTTAGGATCGTGGCTACAATCTTGGTAACAGGAGCATCTTCGACCAAATGTGTACCATCATCCGAATCTTTGGTTGCATTTTCAAGTTGCTTCTTGATCTCCTTCTCTTCATCTGTCATATCTGTCTCAAGTTCGGTCAGGGCCCTGTTTACTTGACCCGAAAGTCCCTTGTACAAAGTGAGTACATTTTCAAAATCTTCTTCAGAAATTAAGAATAGCTTAAAAGGAAGATCTTCTTTTGCAGTGATAAAGTTAAGGGCGTCTCGAGCCTCAATACTTTCAGGATTTACGATCCCTACTTCAAGTACATTATTTTCGATAGCAAGTGGAACAAATTTATAGTGAATAGCAGACTCCTCTGGAATATATTTTAATATTTCATACGGAACATTAAATTCAGCGAGGTCCCTAAAAGGAACACTGAAGTATTCTCCTTTTGCTTCAAAGAGAGCTTTCTTGTCCACTCCACCCTCTATCAAAATAGTGTCAATTGTACTTGTACCAGTTTTAACTTGCTCTTTCAAAAAAGGAATTTGCTCGTTCGATATGATGTTTTTTGTTACTAAAAAATTTAAAAGACTCATAATGCATTAGTTTGAATCAACAACAACTCCAGGAGTGGTGGATGCTGTTTGATCTGTAGCTGTTGAAGTAGCAGTTCGTATATTAGGAGTGTCGCGCACCACACTATTTACACTTGTATCACCAAGAGGTGCAAACGGGTTTGATCGTCCTATTGGTTCTGGTTCGATGTTTTGACTCCTGTCTGAAAGAGATTTAAAAATAGGATTATCAAATACACTTCGGTCTAATCTGATTTGATCAATCTTGAGGAGGGCTTGAGAAATTTGAGTACTCAGTAGTCGAGCTTGCTGAGTTGTTACGGCACCTACTGCACCGTTCCTGTTCCCTACCAAGACATCTGCAGTTGGGTCAGGTTTTACTAATGCATATGCAATAAACACAACTACTAGTATGATAATTCCTATTATTATTTTTTTTATTTTTGGTGTCATAATTATTTTAGCCAATAGGTATCCATAGTTACTTTATAATCATAAAATACTCCTTCTGTTGCACTTCGAGTAATCTCAATGTTTCGGATGTCCACAATTCTAAGTGACTCCTCGAGTTGTTTAAGAAATTCGATAAACACATCGTATTTTGCAGCAACAGAGAAAGAGAATGAGATTACTCCTATCTTTGATTTGTCTACGTATTTAACAGAATTTTCTTCTGTCAAACCCTCAAACGATGACCCTTGTTCGATAATTTTTCCTGTTTGAATTCCTTCTTCTACTTCTGAGTTAATGCTTACGTTCCTAATAACGATACCAAATTGCTGGGCAATTGCATTGATATCAATTATCAAACGAACATTATCAACTGTATCTGGAAGTAGTTTTGCAAGATAATCTTTTTCATCTTCTGATATAAGATTATATTTTTGTCTCAGAACCTCTCTTTGTTCGGTTAATCTTCTTGCAAGAAGTAGCGTCTTTTCATTTTCAACAACTTCTGCCTGAAGAGTCTGAATCTCTTTATATTTAGGATCAATAAGAACAAAAAATATTCCGATTGCAAGTAATATAAGAATAATTGGTGTGAGGTATTTCATATTAATTTTCTTGATTTACTATTTCTGGTAATGAGTTTCGGTAAAAAATAACCTTTGGATCAAGTGTTGCTTCAAAAGAAAATCCAATAGTAGAATTCTCTTCAGAAGGCACTAGCTCTGTAAAAATAACATTTCTTAATCTATTACTGTCTCCAAAAGCTTTGGACTGATTTACAATTGTTTCGTATTGAAACGCATCACCTTTACCAGCTACTGTAATAGTTCCATCCTCATTATCATTAAATGAAAATTGTTTAAATGAGACTGTCTGAAGAGTATATCTTTCAAGGAGTGCATAGAGTGATGATGGAGATACATGGTTCTCAAGAATTTTACTAGATTGTTCAAGACGAGTATTAAGCCTGCTTGCGTTTTGCAAAAATGATTCATCAAAATCTTCTTTAGCCTTTTCAAGATTTGCAACTTGAGTTTTGATATCGTTCTTCACTTTTAATTCCCATGCAAATGTAGCAGCATATCCTCCAATAGTAATCAGGAAAATAAAAATTCCGATTATCGAAGATATTGCACGCCCCGAGCTTGCGCCCTTACGCGAAGAAGCAGAACTAACAGATGAGCTAATTGTTTTTTTGGGAATGAAAGAATTTTTAAATTGGGTTTCCATATTTGTTTTTAATTATAAAGTTTTTGTTCGCAACAAACAATAGACTTTATTAACTTTATTCAAGTTCCTGAAGTTTTCGAAGTGCAAGTCCAACTGCAGTCGTGAATGCAAGCCCTGTCTCTTTTAATACATCCTGAAGAAATTCAGGTGCCTGTGTGCGCTCAAAAGGTTGTGCAGCAACAATTTCAACACCAACCTTCTCACTAATCTTCTCTTTAAAACCATGCAACAAACACCCTCCTCCGACCAGAACAATTTTTGAAACTATTTTATTAAATCTTTTTCCGTAATTTACGATTATTGCATTTGTCTGTCCAAACAGAGAAGAAGTAGTGAGTTCAATTATGTTTTCTATTTTTTTGTCCTGCTCCGCTGTATTGTGACCAAAGTTACGCTTTAGTTTTTCGGCATGTTCGACAGGCACATTAAGAGCTGTTGCAATGTTAATTGTTATATCTTGAGAACCCTTATTCATGTTGTGAGATTCTCGTATTACTCCTCTCTCAACTATATAGATTTTGGTAGCAGATGCACCCATATCAAACACCATCACTGAACGAGAAGCATCCTCCGTATCGATTGCAGACCTGATAGTACTGAACATTTCAATTTCAAAAAAAGTTGTATTGAGTTTTGCACTAGAAACAACTGAACTAAAATCACTTAACACATCATTATGAATAGCAACAACAAGAACATCTGCCATTATCATCTTTTTTCCATCAACCTCTTCAATTTGTTCATCCTCATTTTCGATTTTTGGAATCACGAACCAATCAAGAGAAACTTCTGATATAGGAACCGGAATATACTTACGAGCCTCAATTGGAATCATTTCAGCCATTTGTTTGTCTGGGAGACGTGGGAGATTGATAATCGAAACCATACTTGATTTCATCGGAATAGAGACCGCTGAATCATTTGTTGTAATGCCCGCTTCGGTCAATACATCAGTAAGTGCTTCAGCAATTTTATCGGGTGGAAGTCTGGTTGAACGACCAATTTGAGTCCCTGCATAGGGACCAAGAGCAATCTCTCCATAAGTCTCGAGAATTGCTCTTCCCTTTTCTCTTTTGAGTTGCACTACCTTAATAGAAGAGGAACCGATGTCAATTCCAATTACACTCTGGTTCTTTTTTTGTGAAAAAACACTAAAAATTTTATCAAGAAAATTAGACATAATACTACATGAAGATTATATCATTGTACTATGGTAATCAAAATCCCTACTGTGCTTATCTCTCTCCTATTTCCATGCACTTATTTGGAAAAATATTTGAAGACTTGTAATGTGTATGATTTTTTAGCAAGACTTACTCCGCGACCTCAATATCTGAAGGGACAGTTTTCTCCATTTTACTACAAAGATCCACTCGTAAAAGATTGTGTTATTGAACTTAAAGAGCGCAATAATATTTATATTGCCAAGTTTTTTAGTGAAGTTCTTGCTCAGTACGTACAAAAAACAGTTGCGAAGATTGTGATATGCGAGCCAGATACATATTTTTACTTTGTTCCAATTCCACAACATATCTCAAAAACAAAAGAGAAAGGATTTCTTCATACCAAAACTCTTGCAGAAGGAATTTTAAGAAAAGTAAAACAGAGAAATAGAAATATTGATTTTAAAATTTTTGAGTGTATTAAAAAAACTCAACATACAAAAAAACTCCATGATTTAAAATCAAAACGGAGTAGGTTTTTGGTAATTAAAAATACGATGAACTGTTGCATTACCAAAAGAGATGCTGAGCGAGCATGTTTTTTCATTATTGATGATGTACATACGACAGGGGCGACTTTTAAGGAAGCGCGCCGGACCCTTTTGGGGTCCGGCGCGCTTCCTGATCACCTTTTCTTTATTTCAATTGCACACTAATTCTTATCTTTAAGAGATTCGTGAGATTCAACAATTTCGTTTTTAGGAGGAGTAACATCTTCATTAATAATCACCTCCTCTGTTTCTGTCAGTGTCTCTGAAACTGTTTGAGTCATCACGGGCCCCGATTCATCTGAGTCGGTATTCGAGATATCCTTTGGGTTTGGGCCATATTGATTTGACCCTGATTGACTCTCTTGTGCCAAAAATACAATAAGGATAATGACACCAATAAGCGGTATAAGACCAATAAATAACCACCATCCAGATCGATTTGTATCATGTAGACGTCTCATAGCAACTCCAATTGAAGGAAGTAGCACAGCTAATATATAAAGACTCGCCAAAATATCTACATTCAAAATGTTTAACGCCAAACTAATCAACGTACTCACTAAGAAGAACATCCAATATTCAGTTCGTGTTGCTCGGCCTGTAAATACTGTGTATTTTTTTAGAACTTCAATATACCAATTCATATTTATAATTATAATTATTATTTATTAATAAAATTCTATAGACAAGTATATCATGAGGGATAAACGAGTCTCTTGCTTTTTGAGATGATTAGATTAGTATCAAATCGAATTGATCAATTAGACAGAATTCATGAAAGCACTCACTAAACTAACCGATGATACCGCGCTGAAGATTAATGTTGAACCAGGCAAACTTGTAATACAGATAAGTAAATTAAGTCCACATTCATTCTCAATAAGAAGAGGTGTGGGGCACGCAACTGAATTGATTTTCGAGACAGAGGCATTTACAAACATTCGAGAAGAGTGTCTTGTCGCAATCAAAGAAGTGCTCGAAGAGGCAGTTCTTGTTTGTAAACCAAGATACGAGAACAAGGTCGAGATTTGGACTCCGCAGTTTGTCTCCAAAATTATTGAAGCACTCAGGAAGTCTGATGTCGTGTACACAAGCAGAATCCTGTACGGAGGATAATATCCTTACATACGAGGCGCGCCCCAGGGGCGCGCCTTTTTTATCATCCACAGAGTCAATCACGTATCTTCCGAACACATTATTCCCGTGTTCTGAATATACACTCAAGATAAGAAACTTTACATACCCTCAGAAAAATATATTATCTAGTATATGAATATTATTTTTCTAGACACAGAAGCAACAGGACTTGATGACGCACGAATGATCCAACTTGCATACAAAAATCGTGGAGATACAGGAATCTTTGTAGAATATTACAAACCACCTGTCCCTATCGAATTTGAAGCAATGGGAGTACACCACATCACTCAGAAAATGGTTGATGACAAACTTCCCTTCTCAGAAACTCAAACATCCAAAGATCTCCCTCTTCTTTTAGAAGAATCTATTCTTGTCGCTCACAATGCGCCATTTGATATTGGGGTTCTCAAAAGTGAAGGAGTCAAAACTCAGAAATATATCTGTACGTACAAAGTCGCATACAGTATGTATGAACTTCCTAACTATAAAATGCAGTCTCTCAGATATCGTTGGGGTATCGAAATCGCAGACGCAGTAGCGCACGATGCCAAAGGTGACGTATTAGTACTTGAAGAAGTCTTTGACTACATGATCAAAGACTACTGCAAAATTCATTCTATTTCAGAAGATGAAGCAGTTCAAAAATTCATAGATATTTCAATGAATCCCCTTCTCCTCAGAACTCTTACATTTGGAAAAGCACAAGGCAAAACGTTTGAAGAAATCTGGAGAACGGATTTTAGTTATCTTCAGTGGCTTGGAACACTTGGTGACAAGGATGAAGATTTTAAATTCACAGTGAATTACTATTTAAATAAAAAACAGGGTTCGGAGGAAGTGAAACAGCCAGATTCGTCATTACCCTTTTAGAGAACGAGTACGTTACAGAAGTATTCTTCTACTGCTCATTTATGCAAGCAAAGCAAGAGTGAACGAAAGTACAAACATAATAAGAGCAGGGAGAGTTTTGATTATTGAGTCTTTGATTTTTACGTGCATTAAAATGGCTCCAAACATCAAGATTGCAAGGATGCCTGCAGCAGGTGCAGTAAGTATAGGAATCCATACTCCCACAATAAGCAGTACAGCAAGAGTGACTTTCGTAATTCCAATAAAAAACATGAACCAAGCAGGGAGTCCGTACACTGCGAATTCTTCCTTAATACTTTTTGCATCGCCTCCACGGTATTTTGTTTTCTTGTTGTATCGCAGTACCCAAACATCAAGAATACTAAGCGCTATTACTATTTGAATTATTATAAGTATTGTATTCATATAATTTATTATATCAAAACGAGCACAAAACAGAATGTTTTGTGCTCGTTTTAGCTAGTAGAGAATAAGGAACTCTACTTCAAGCAAGATTTTATTGCTTATAGCACACAAGTAGACCTGCACTCTCTGTAAAAGATGGTGTCGCACCGTTTTTGAATTCCTCAACACGACTTGCTCCAAATTTTGTTTCGGCACATGCAGCCATCGCAGAAGTTATAGTGAACTCATCAGGATTGATTCCAACTGATGAAAGTAGTTTTCTTTGGCCATCTGTCAAAGGAGGATCGAATGAGTCGTCTGTTGCTGAATCGTTTCCACTCACTGTATCAGAGACACTCTCTGAAGTATCTGTGCTCTTTTCTATACTATATACAGAGCTCGAAGTAACTCTTCCAAGCAGAAACCCCAGCAAGAACACAATGATCGTAAGCACAACTATCCATACTGTTTTGGTGTTCATATGTATTAGTTGTTTATTGAAGCTTCTGCTTCTATTTGAGCTTTAATTTCTACGATAACAGCCTCTAGAAGCTCAGCCTTTTCTGATGCAGTAGCATCAAATTTTGCGTTTTCTTTTATGGCAACATTATTTTCAATATTTGATTCCAAATCTGCCTTGATATAGTTCTTGTTTGACACCAAGAAACTCCACCATGGTAATTTTGAATGAACTTCAAGTTCTTTATTTTCTTTTGAAACAACAGTTGTTGTTGATTTTAAATTTACTGGAATAAAGCCTAAAAATTTTCCTTTATGTGAGTACATAATTGTAATATCAGATTCTCCATCCTTATCATAGTCAAAGTCTATTTTAGAAACTCCTCGTTCTTTAACCATAAGATTTGATTTAAATATTTTTAAATCTTCTTCTGATTTGACTTGCCCAGCAGAAACAACTGCTATACCTGCAGGATTAATTCTGTATGAGTCACGTTCTCTAGAGTTGGATTCATTTTCCTCTTCACTAGTCTCATCCTCGCTTTCTTCAAAATCAGCTTCAACCTTATTCTTATTTTCGAATCTTATAGATGAATTATTATCCTCTGCTTTTTCTACTAGACTGAGGTCTGCTTTTATTTTTGTATCTAAATTTATTTGAGCATGAGATATTACAGGCACCAACACGAACGCTGATAGCAGTGCAAAACTTGTACTTATTTTTGTTATTTTTTTCATAGTATTGAATGTTTTAATATTAATTAACGGTTTTCTTCATTCTTTCGGTACAATATACAGGACGAGAGAAGATCACTAATCTTACAAACTACTATTGCCTCCTCTAATTTCGATGCTCTTCTCAATAAAGATAATTCTCTCTTTTCTTTGATTTAATGTGCTTTCTTCTCTTTCATACCACTTTCATTTGTTTGTTTTATTTCCCTTCCTACAGTATCATCTGAGTTTTTATGTATACTTGTCTTTATCTCGAAGTCAGAACTAACTAGAGAATTATACTTTTCAATTTGATTTGAAATTTTAATGTTCTGTCCCTCCTCAGTGAAGACTGCGCTTTTTTCAAGCACCTTAACATTTTTTTGAGTTGCTTTTGAACTTTCTATTTCAGACTCTTTTTTGATTCCATTTCTTTTTACTAATTTTTCTAGTTCATCAATTCTTTTTTGTAATAAAATAATTCGATATTCATCTTTAGATTTTGAATCTTTTTGCAAGACAAGAACAATAGGCTCTAGAGCATTTATTTTGACAGAATACAACAAGTCTCCAGGAAGACTTTGCGCTGATGCATATGATGTCCCCGACACAACAAGGAGTATCATTGTGAGCACGGCAAAAGATTTGGTTTGGAAAAACATAAAGTATGAACTCAAAGGACTCACGACTGGACCCTTCTCAATTTCTGAATTTTGAGCATAAATACTCGAGAGCATTGTATTTTTTTGAGAATATGAAAGCCCCTTTTTGCTAAGGGTTTTTTGTGCTGTATTAAATTGTTCTTTTGATATTTTCATATTATTCAAATTTTTCTCTTAACATTTTCTTTCCTCTACTTATTCTCACTGAGGCGAGGTTTTCTGATATTCCTAATATCTCCGCAATGTGCTTTACTTTCATTTCCTCGATATATCTCATATATATCACATCTCTAAACTCTTCTTCTAATGATTCGATTACGTCTTTTAACAAAGAGACTTCTGTTAGCAGTTCTGCTGAACTTTCACTTGCGACGGGATCAAAACCTTTATCTTGTAACTGATCAAGAGAAACTGTCTTTTTTCTTTTATAATAATCAATTATCAAATTTCGAGCGATTTGGTAAATATATTGCTTTGGTTTTTCGACTTCTTTATCTTTACCAGAAGACATTGTCTTCCAGAGGCGAACAAAGGTTTCTTGCACCAAATCATATGCAGTATCTTCATTACTTGTTCTATATAAACACAGACGGTAAATAACATCCGAATGTTGTTGGAACAATGCTTCAAATTTTTCTTTTATTTCTTTTTGTATATGTAAGTCATTCATTATCCTAGACTGTATTACCACCACTTTCTTACATATACTAAGTGTATCAAAAATATCTAGATATTATCTAATTATTTATTAATCTTCAAAACTGTAAGAAAACACCTCGACGAGCGTCTTGAGTAGTGAAAGGAGGTAAAATAGTTTATCTCTTAATTATAAGTTTAATAAAATAAATATGAAAATACTAACAACAACGTTACTAATAGGAGGTTTTATGGTTATGGCCGTACCAGCTCTTGCAGCAACATATCAATACGTAGACACAAGTGGAAGCCTACGAACTATGACAGCAGATAACTCAGCACAAGCACTTGCAACAGCTCCAAATATTGCAGTACACAGTGGAGTTATGCTAGTTACAGGCTCTCCAATAGTTACAAATACAACAACAACTTATACAGGAACAACATATACAGGAACAGTGAGTGGAGATAATGAAGCCTATGGTTACATCAATACTTCAGGAAATTTTGTAACTGTTGTCGCAAAAAGTCCAGCAGAAGCAATGCTCGCATCAGACAAAGCAACTCATAGTGGAGTCATCCTCGTTGCAAGATAAAAGCTTGTAAAAGATTCACTCTTACTATACAAAAACCGCAACGGAAGAATTTGCGGTTTTTTGTCTATTTTAAATAAGAAACTGCATGGACAGAATTATCACTTACAGTAAATGAGCCTCTGAAGGACATAGTTAAATATCTATTTCATTACTTGTGTATCAATTTACCATCAAGATATATTCGATAATTGATACCGTCAAACAAGCAGAGAATCCTTTCACTACTTAATTATACTAGATGAGATTACTCCCAAATTTTTAGAAACACTCCAATGTAATGAACTACAACGTAGAGAAAGAATACATATCCTAGAACTGTAACGATAAGACTTGTAAAAATAATATTCAAAACCTCGTTTCTTCTTTTTTTAAATTCATCAATGGTGCATATTCCCTTTTTTCGTCTAATATAAAATACCAAACTCCCCATAAGAAGTATCAGACCAAGCAACCTAAAGACCCATTTGTAATCACCATAAAGTGTGTCCGCAAGAGATGTTGCAAAGCTCACAGTCGAAAGCCCGAATAAGATCAAGATAACTGGGGACAGACAGCACATTGACGCAAACAAGACAGGAATTGATGTTACTTTAAATATTTCTTTTGTTTTCATAATTGTATTATAGCGGAGAATGTTGGATTCGGCAAAAATAAAGAAGGCAACACTGTCGTGTTGCCTTCTTTATTTCTCACCTAAAGGTATTTCTATCTTTCTAACTCGTTACACTCATAAGAAAAATAAGTCATGCGGTGTACTCGGGTATGGTAGCATATTTATACCTTTACTTACTATAGAACTCATCTATCACATCTTCAGCCAATGCTCTAAATCTTCCAATTGAGGGAACTTTATTTTTTACATCTTCGATATCAGACAGGTTTACCCTTTTCTCTTCAAATCCTAAGTCCTCTCTTGCATCACTTTTGATCAGCCCATTTTCTAGCTTCCAGTTTCTTAAGGCAAGAGTTGGATCACCCTCTGTATAGAATACAATTTTTGAAGGCTTCTTATCTTTATGAGTATCGAAATATTCTTGCCAATATTGCTGTGAAGGAATTGCATCTTTTGCAGGAGTGAATTCTCTTCCGAGTTCTTGTAGTCGTCTAGTGATAAATTCTTTTTTTTCCTCGGCATCAGTACTCGCCACACCCTTCAAGAATGAATAGTCAAAGATTATCTCTTGCATATTTTTATCAGTAATTAAAAATTCTTCTTCTATTCTTTTAATTCCTTCTTGTATCTTTTTTACAGTATCGTTTTTTCCATAGAATAGAGCATCTTCACCCTTAACGATCATTGACACATCAAAGTTTATACTGCCAAGCAATTCTCCGTACTCTTTTGCGAACGATTTAAAATTATCTTGCGATATGGTCTTTTCTATTTCTAGATACAGTTCTTGATTTTTAATTGGTTCTTGGTTTGTGTTTAACTCATATTTTGAGCCAGTGTTCTTATCTACTGGTACATCTTTAGGGATAAAGACGAGTCCTGTATTAACATCGAGCCCTTCATCCTTCTCAAAAAATACCCATTGATTATTATGATAATCTCCATGAGACTCGGATAGTTGGCCCGAAAATACATATTGAGAAGCAATAAGTGCAGATGGGTATGCAAAAAATATTTCATTTCCGGTCTCTGCTCCATAATGCGCATCCGCAACTTGTTCTGTTGCAACATGAAGTGATCTTCTGTCCGCAAAACTTCCGTGGCCATGTTGCAGACCTTCTCCGGTAAGTTCATCAATAATTTTTACCGCATCCACTTTGGTCTGGTTTTCTAAGTTCAAAAATTTTACTATCTCATCTCTCTTGGCTTGCTCGGTCACAGAAATAGCGAATGCACTTTTGAGGTGTCCATCGTCTATAATATCCTTGAACCCGTTCCACATCTTATTAAAACCAACATGGTGATTAACTGCTCCAAGATGATCACGGATTCCTTGCCTTGTAACATGTGTCACCATTTGACTTGGAAATCTTTTTAAAAGAAGTGTGTAGTCTTCAAGAGAAAGTGATGCGAGATGCTCTGGAGAAAAGTTCTTTTTTATGTCTTCCTTTGAATACGGGTTATTTATCCACTTCTCTTTTTGCTTTGCATAAAAGTTATCAATTGCAGATTTGGCTTCTTTCATTGAGCTCGAGAGGTTTTCTTCTACTAGTTGATTTTCTATATTACCTTCTTGTGTTTCCTCGTTTTCTATATCTTTATTTTTCTCTTGTTTAAAATACTTCATTAATCCAGATTTAATACGAATATACTCTAACAAGTTAGATATTTTTGAAGGCGTTCGTGTTGAGATGTTTTCGACCGTATTAGCCAACTGTTCAACTTCGTCAACATCTTTTTCTAGTGAACTCTCTGTTTCGGAACTTGATCCAAAGTTTGATTCTTTCTTTTCAAAATACTCCGCTCTCTTATTTCTAATTTCTGTAGCGAGTTGCTCTCGCTCTTCTTGTGACTCTTCTTTTGAAAAGTCTCGTATGAATTTTGGGTTTGAGTTGGCTTCCATGTAAGATAACTATACCTGATTTGATATGGAACAACTAACACCCCTATTTAAATCAGTTTCTTTTGTTGTATTATTGGTGCTAGTTTTCCATGGTTGTATTGTTTATTGTATCTAGTACAGCAGAATAAAAACACCTCTTACTTTCGTAAGAGGCGAGTAATTGAAACGATCTAAATCATTCTTTTTAATGTAACAATATAGGCACATGGGCCGCAGTAATTACATAGGTAATAGGGTCGCGTATCTACTAGGTTGTCAATGCGGAGAATGTGGGATTCGAACCCACGGGCCTTTTTACGAGCCGGCGGTTTAGTAAACCGCTGATTTAAACCACTCATCCAATTCTCCAATATACTCACTTCGCTCGAATTGTCGCCCTTCGGGAAAATTGAATTCGTGCTTTCCGCCCTCGCGTTGCTCGTGGACAAATCAAGAGAAGTCTTGATTTGTCCCACTCATCCAATTCTCCAATCACATTATAGTAGCACAAATATAACCTTTTAAAAGAAGTTTAGTTTTCTTCTTTTTTATTAGTATTTGTAGGGGTATCTTTCAATCCCCAACTCCACTTTGGCTTTTCACCTTTACGATAACAAATTCCAATCAATACCCCGGTTAGTAGAATCGATGTCTCGTTGAGCAAATTTTTTGAAGCTCACTATTTTAGATTTAAGTTCTTTATTCATAGGTTATATTTATTGTACCAAAATCACCCTGGTTTAGGGTGATTCTGCTTTTAAGCTAAAACGATAGTGTCTTGTACTAGCCCTATGATGCGGAGACGAGAGGATTCGAAC